>SAMEA3663077__coassemble_24_pt1 | contig 79562 bp, 75 predicted proteins | sample SAMEA3663077__metabat2_high_PE_010 | metagenome-assembled genome bin SAMEA3663077 (sample SAMEA3663077) | pig gut metagenome | biome: pig gut; feature: pig-associated habitat; material: faeces | place: France | collected 2012
AGTTGTCAAAACAGTAGGATTTGAAGGCGAACTCTGCTTCGATGCCACCAAACCCGACGGCACGATGCGCAAACTCATCGATGTCAGCAAGTTACATAGTCTCGGTTGGACACACAAAGTCGAGATTGAAGATGGTGTGGGACGCTTGTTTGAATGGTACAAGCAATCCTTGTCATAATCCTTCTATTTTACTGCAATTCCCGGGATAAACACGTAAACGAGACGTAAACGAGACGTAAACGAGACGTAATCGACACGAAAACGGGTGCTACTTTTATAATAGGAAAACAATAAAGACACTATGCCCAAGATGCAAAAATACAATTATCTCATAGTAGGTTCCGGACTCTTCGGAGCCACGTTCGCTTACCGCGCCACGCAAGCAGGTAAGCGTTGTCTGGTGATCGACCGTCGTCCGCAGTTGGGTGGTAATGTCTATTGTGAGGATGTGGAGGGCATTCATGTGCATAAGTACGGCGCGCACATCTTCCACACCAACGATAAGCAGGTCTGGGATTTCGTCAACTCCCTCGTACCCTTCAACCGCTATACCAACTCGCCCGTGGCGAACTACAAAGGCAAACTGTACAACCTGCCTTTCAACATGAACACGTTCTACCAGATGTGGGGCGTGATTACTCCCGAGCAAGCGCAGGCGAAGATTAATGAGCAACGCGCAGAAGCAGTAGCCAAACTGGGCGGAAAAGAAATATGTCGTTCGAACGAAGTGAGAAAAGAACCGCAGAACCTTGAGGAGCAGGCACTTACATTGGTCGGTAAGGATATTTACGAGAAACTGATAAAAGGCTATACCGAGAAGCAATGGGGACGTTCGTGCACCGAACTCCCGGCATTCATCATCCGCCGCCTGCCTGTTCGGCTGGTGTATGACAACAATTACTTCAACGATGCTTACCAGGGCATACCCGTTGGCGGATACAACGTCCTCATTGACAAACTTCTCGCTGGTTCAACTTGCTTGACCGGCATCGACTTCTTTACCGCCAAACTTTCGGACATCATCCCCGAATCAAACGATGGCCGTCTTCTGAAAAATGCATGGCATGATATAGCCGAAAAAATGGTCTTCACAGGCAAGATCGATCAGTTCTACGACTACCGCTTTGGTCAGTTGCAGTACCGCACCGTTCGCTTTGAGCAAGAAACCTTGCAAACCCCTAATTACCAAGGCAATGCGGTGATTAACTATACCGAGCGTGAAGTGCCATTTACCCGCATCATCGAGCACAAGCATTTTGAGTTTTTCGGCCAGGCGGTATATGACAATCCCAAGACTGTCATTAGCCGCGAATATAGCACCGAATGGACACCCGGCATGGAGCCGTTCTATCCGGTGAATGACGACAAGAATGCCGCCTTGTACAAGCAATATAAATCTCTTGCCGATCAGCAAACCGACGTCCTCTTCGGTGGGCGTCTCGCCGAATATGCCTACTACGACATGGCTCCCGTGATTGCGAAAGTGTTGCAATTGACTATTGGTTAATGAATTAGAAAGGTAGGGTACAAATTGTACCCCCCTTGACAAATGGTTAAGATCTTGCTTAACAAAAGGTAGGGTACAAATTGTACTCCCCTTCGATAAACGAAGCAATAATAACAAATTAACCGACAAAGAAGATGGCTAACGAATCTGTAATCAAATTGTTTGAAGGTGAGCAAGTGAGAATCGTGTGGGACGAAGAGCAAGAGAAATACTATTTCTCAGTGGCAGACATCGTGCAAGTGCTAACAGATAGTGTTAATCCGCGTGATTATATAAAGAAGATGTTACGTCGAGACCCCGAATTGAAATCCAAGTGGGGGACAATTTGTCCCCCTGTTGAAATGGAGGCTTTAGACGGAAAACGTCGTAAGGTTCAAGCTGCTGATTTACAGGGTATTTTCCGTATTATTCAGTCGGTTCCGTCGAAGAAAGCGGAGCCGGTAAAGCAATGGTTGGCTGAACTGGGACAGATGCGTATAGACCAAATGATCGATCCGGAGCTGACATTCCAGATGGCTGTGGAGGACTATCGGCGCAAGGGGTATTCGGACAAATGGATCAACGAACGGATGCGTTCCATCGAGATGCGCAAGGAGTTGACGGACGAATGGCAGCGCAGCGGGATTACGGAGCATAAGGATTTTGCGATACTGACGAACGTGCTGACGCAAGCATGGAGCGGCATGACGACAGGACTATATAAGAAGTTCAAGGGACTGACCAAGGAAAACCTGCGTGACAATATGACCAATATCGAGTTGGCGCTCAATACGCTTGCAGAGGTTGCAACAACCGAATATTCCCGTCAATCCAATCCGCAGACGATGGAGGAGAGCAAACGTGTGGCGCAGGAAGGTGGCAGCGTGGCTCGTGAGGCACGTGCAACGATGGAGAAACGATTAGGGCGCCCAGTTATTTCACATGAGAGAGCATCTGATTATATTGTGTCACAAGGAAAAACTGTGAAGGACGAATTGCCGTTTAAAAAAGATGAGGTATAAGCACGAACCGCGAAAGTAGTTCATCTTAAATAATGATAATAGAATAGCAAAACAATATATATGCCAACAGCAATTGAATTTAACCACGTTAGCAAACAATACCGCTTGGGATTGGTGAGTACCCATACGCTCGCACATGATATCCGAAGGTTTTGGATAACCAATGTCTTGGGTAAGGAAGATCCGTACTTGAAAATCGGTGAGACCAATGATCGTGCCTCCAAGGGTAATTCCGATTACGTCTGGGCGCTTAAGGATATCGATTTCAAGATTGAGCAAGGCGATGTAGTAGGCATCATCGGTAAGAACGGTGCCGGCAAATCAACCTTGCTGAAACTCCTTAGCCGCGTTACCGGTCCAACGACAGGCACCATTCGCGCGCATGGACGTATAGGTTCCTTATTGGAAGTCGGAACAGGTTTCCATCCTGAGATGACCGGTAGGGAGAATATCTTCATGAACGGTGCTATCCTCGGTATGTCACGCGCAGATATACAACGGAAGTTGGATGATATCATTGACTTCAGCGGATGTGCACGATACATTGATACACCAGTCAAGCGATATAGTTCCGGTATGACTGTACGTTTGGGGTTTGCAGTGGCAGCATTTCTTGAACCGGAGATTCTTGTGGTTGATGAAGTCCTTGCTGTAGGCGATGCCGAGTTTCAAAAGAAAGCTATCGGTAAGATGCAAGACGTGAGTAAAGGCGAAGGGCGTACAGTTTTGTTTGTCAGTCATAATATGGCATCTGTTAGGCAGTTATGTCATACCGGCATTCTGCTTAATCAAGGTACAGTTCAGATGACTGGTAAGATGGGAGATGTAATAGATGCGTATGTCTCACAAACTGTTGATACTACTAAGGTCGGCGCAGTATGGCATAAGGAAGAGCTGGAAGACAAGCCCATACAATTGATTCATGCGGAAATAAAAAATGCCAAGGGTGAGCCGTCCGCCTTAATTTCATGCGACGAGGACTTTGATGTCGAATTGACGCTTTCGGTGAAAAAACAATTATCAGGAATTACAGGATTTTTTGTCTTTAAAAGGATGCCTGATGACCTATTAATATTTCAATCGCAAAGTAATGATGCAGTGGTTCATAAATTAGATATGTTGCCAGTTGGAATTTCAAAAATACGTTTGCATTTCCCCAAACGATTATTAGCTCCGGGGTCTTTTGCCGGGCGTTGTGTTCTAATAGATACTTTGTATAATTGGCATAATATTGACACGGTACAACCATGCATGACATTTGACATAGTTGATAATAGAACACAGTGGGGAAAGAGACGTGCAGGATTTTTCAGCACTCTTATTGATTGGGAAATACTTGATAATGAGAAGAGATAATATGATTGTCTTGTCTTGTTTGGCATAATGATGTCTCACTCGAAGCTATGATAAGGGTCGTAAATAAAATAGATTGTTGCGGATGTAATGCGTGCGGAGATGTATGTGCGCAAGGAGCAATCACGTTCAAGACGGATAAGGAGGGATTCTGGTATCCGGAGGTGGATGTGGCTAAATGCACCAACTGTGGCTTGTGTGAGAAAGTGTGCCCGATTATAAATATTGAAACACTTAAGAAAAATGATTTCCCGCAGTCAGTTTGCTACGCAGCGGAGCATAAGAATCTGGAGGTAGTGTTTGATAGTACTTCTGGAGGACTATTCTCTGCGTTAGCAGACAGAATGTATCGCGATAGTGGTTATGTCGGTGGAGCTATATTCAATGGGGATTTCTCCGTGCGCGAGTATATATCGAACGATAAGACAGATCTACCGAAACTCCGTAGCAGCAAATACTTACAAAGCAATGCAGAAGGATTCTACAAGGAAATAAAGTCCTTACTTGTAAAAGGAGAGAAGGTGTTGGTATGTGGTACTCCATGCCAGATGGCTGCTTTACGTGCGTTCCTTCGCAAAAATTACGAAAACCTGATAATTGTTGATTTCATCTGCCGTGGCGTTAACTCGCCTAAGATTTGGAGGAAATATCTGGATTCGTTTGAGGAGCGCTACGGCTCTAAAGTGGTTTATGCAAAAGCCAAATCCAAGGAGTACGGTTGGCGTAATCTGACGCAGAAAGTGATACTGGAGAATGGAAGGGCGTATTATGAAACTGGAAATGTTTCCAACTTTACTAAAGGTTATCTTCAGACTAATGCTTATTGTCGTCCATCTTGCTATGAGTGCAAGTTCAAAGGATTCCCGCGTATTGCGGATATAACGATTGCTGATTTCTGGGGAGTAGAGAATATTGATCAATCCATGGAGAAGAACTTAGGTACTTCTTTGGTAATGATTAATTCACAGAAAGGAACTGCTTATTTTGAAAGAATCAAGCCTCGTATCAATAGTATAGAAGTACCTTTCGACAGCATATTAGCAGGGAATCCTGCTTTGGTAAGACCACTTGATCCTCCCATTGTAGATAGAAAGCAATTCTTTGAGGATGTAGATAAGATGACGTTCACTCAATTAGCGGAAAAATATATTGTCAATACCCAACAAAGAAAATTGACTTTCAAACGCCGTATAAAGAATGCTTTAAAGAAAGTGAAGAAAGCATATAAGTATGCTCGAATGATATGCCGCGAAACGGATTATTCTTTCAAAGCGTTATGCCAATTCTTTAAGTATAACTCTTGGACAGAAATCCGTTCTAAAAACATTATCATTCCTAAAGCGCATGTTGCGTTTGATGTGGCAAAAACAGGAAAGATAGTTAAACATGGAGTGACGATTATTGGTTGGAAGAAAATCCGTAGTTCGAAATTAGAAACTCGTATCTTTATCGGAAATAATGCAGTCCTTGAATTTGAAGGAGGAAACACTGTTGGTTATGGCAGTTGTATAGAAGTACACGATAACGCAAAGATACTCTTCAAAGAAGGTTCTAAAACAAATACTTGTTGTACTTTTGTGAGCCAAGAATATATAGAAATAGGAGAACAGGCAATGCTCGGCCGCCATGTGACGATACGTGATAACAATGGGAATCATTATATCAATCGTGAAGGATACAAGAATTCTCGTCCTGTTGTTGTAGGCGATAAAGTATGGTTGACTGAATCTTGCACATTATTGCCTGGTGCTAAAATAGGTCAAGGTGCTATAATTGGTGCACACGCGGTTGTATCTTCGCACATTAAGTCATTTGCTATGGCTATTGGAAATCCTGCGCAAGTGGTTGACGAAAATGTTTTATGGAAATATTAAAATTAAATGATTATGATACTTGATGAGTTTGTAAAAATGTTTGCGGATCAATTTGATGATACCGATCCGTCTGAAATCACAGCTGAAACTTATTTCCGTGAGTTGGATGAGTGGAGTTCGCTTACTGGCTTGGCTGTAATTAATATCGTTGCAAAGAAATGCGACGTAAAGATTACTGCCGAAGAGTTTAGAAAATGCGAAACGGTAGAGGATGTATATAACCTCGTTCAAAGCAAGCAGTAATGCAAAATCTATTTACATTATGCGGTAAAACCATTTTGGTTACAGGTGCATCGTCCGGTATCGGTCGTGCTATCGCAATTGCTTGTGCAGAACAGGGAGCGGATGTTATACTGAACGGACGCAATAGGTTGCGTCTTGAAGAGACGTTACGTATGATGCTTGGCGTGGAGAAACACAGAATCATATCTGCTGATTTAACGGATGAGGCACAACGGCATGTTTTGGCTGAACAAGTGCCGGTATGCCATGGTGTGGTGCATTGTGCAGGTATTGGAAGTCGTGTGCTATGCAAGATGCTGGAATCAGATGATGTGCAGCATGTGATGGAGGTTAACTTCAATGCTTCGGTGCTGCTGCAAGCGGAATTGTTGAGAGAGAAAAAAATAGCAAAAGAAGCATCTATTGTGTTCATCGCTTCTGCGGCAGCCACGATGCCCAGCGTCGGAAATGCGATTTATAGTGCTTCAAAAGCAGCTATTATATCTTACGCTAAATGCTTAGCTCAAGAATTAGCTTCACGAAAAATTCGTGTAAATTGTATTAGTCCTGCGATGGTGTGGACGGATTTGACATTAGTCGGAGCGAGCGAAGGGCAGTTGCGAGAAGCAGAGCAAGCTTATCCGCTCAAACGATATGCTCAGCCCGAAGACATCGCTCCTATGGCTGTTTATCTGCTGAGCGATGAGGCTGCTTGGGTAACTGGTAGTAATATGGAATTGACAGGCGGAACGCAAACATTATGAAAGCATTTATAAAAGATATAGCATACTATCTCCCCGTGAAGGTATTGACGAATGAACAGTTAGCAGCCGAGTTTCCGGAATGGTCCACAGAAAAGATTGCCGGTAAAGTAGGAATTGCAGAACGTCATATCGCAGCACTGGATGAGACAGCATCTGATATGGCTTTTGCTGCTGCCGAACGATTGTTGGCAAAGGGGCATGATCGTAGTCAAATAGACTTCGTGCTGCTATGCACACAAAGTCCTGACTATATGTTACCTTCATCTGCTTGTATCGTGCAACATCGCTTAGGTCTCTCTACTCAATGTGGGGCATTTGACTTTAATCTTGGGTGTTCGGGTTACGAGTACGGACTTGTAGTAGCGAAAGGACTGATCCAAAGTGGAGCTGCGCATAATGTGCTACTGCTGACTGCCGAGATGTATACCAAATATCTATCTCAGGACGATAAAGGTAATCGAACGATTTTCAGCGATGGGGCAACGGCCACATGGATTGGTACAGATGGATTTGCCGAGATAGGGGAGTGCTCCCTTGGAACAGACGGTAGAGGAGCGGAGTTTCTTATTAAACGTCCTAATGAACCGCTGTATATGGATGGTGGGGCTATTTTTGATTTCTCCAGCGATGTGGTTCCACAGATGGTCGAAGATGTGCTTCATAAGAGCAACTTACAGATGGATGATGTTAATCTATGGATATTCCATCAAGCAAATAAATATATGATCAATTATATTCGCAAGATGCTGGAAATAGACAAGGAGCGGTTCTATATCTACATGGAACATGTGGGTAATACCGTGTCGAGTACTATTCCTATTGCGCTTTGTGCAGCATGTGAAGAAGGAAAGTTGCATGGTAATGTGATGCTTGCTGGTTTTGGTGTAGGTCTGAGCTGGGGAGCAGTAATGCTAAAGATATTAGAGTGATGAAAAAGATATTGTTGGTTGGCGGAACAGGTGTCCTTAGTAGTGCTGTCGTAGCAGAAGCATTGCGCAAAGGGATGGACATTACTATCATAACACGTGGTAGTAGAAAAGCACCGCAGGGTGTGAATAATATACTTTGCGACAAGGATGACTATGATAGGTTATCCGATTTGCTCAAAGGCAAGAAATTTGATGCTGTCATAGACTTCTTATGCTATCATGAGGATGAATTAGTAAAGAGCTTTCAATTCTATTCTGGTTACACTAATCAATACTTTTTCATATCTTCCTGTGCGGTGTACGACACAAGAGTAGGTGGTGAATTGAACGAAGATTCGCCAAAAGTGTTGCCGATGTGGTCTTATAGCGTAGAGAAATGGGCATCAGAACAGAGATTAGCGTTATTAGCGGCAGAGACAAACTGCAAATATACCATTATCCGACCGTGTGTGACGTATGGTGATACTCGCATACCTTACGGGATTTACCCTCCATATGGCTATCATTGGACCTTGTGTGCCCGTATTTTGGCAGGAAAACCTATAATAACTTGGAATAATGGGGAGAATCGCTGCAATATGATGCGCGTTGAAGATTTCGCAGTGGGAGTTGTAGGGTTGATTGGCAATGAGAAAGCCTACAACGAGGCATTTAATATTTGCGGGGATGAGACTCCTTCATTTAGAGAGGTATTATCCGTAGTAGAAGAATATTTAGGCAAGAAGGCTATAACGGTGGACGTGACGAGTGAGTTCTACGCGAAACAGATCCCCCATAGAGCAGGTGAGATACTTGGAGGGCGTTCAATAGACGCTATCAATAGCAATGCAAAAATTAAGTCAGTTGTTCCTGAGTTCAGACAGACAATTTCAATAAAAGAAGGAATCTATAAAACAATTGATGCTTTAAGAAATCAAAATTATCAGTATGGTATAGATTGGAAATTTGACGCAGAGACAGATAGAGCGATTTTAACTTGGTGCAAAGCGAATGGTATTTCAAACAAAGAGTACAAATTAGGGTTTATAGATTATTTATGTAATGCAGCAATCGAGGATAAGTGGATTTATTATAATATCGTCTACCATGATTCTTATTGGATGATTGTTTTGGAAAAAATACATAAAGTAAGAAAAAAACTTAAGTCTAAATTTATAGGTCGGAAAAATATGAAATAATGTTATTTAATTCTGTAGAGTTCATATTATTTCTTCCTGTCGTTTTTTTGATTTATTGGGCGATAGGCTATGCAAAGGTTAGCAATGAGTTCAAACTGCGTATGCAAAATGCATTTGTTGTCGTCTCCAGTTATGTCTTTTATGGTTGGTGGGATTGGCGTTTTTTATTGCTGATAGCCTTTACTTCATTCTGCTCATCATTCATTGGAGATCTACATAATCCACTTCTTTTTCCTGTTTCGCATGCCTATTATTGGTGATTTTGTGCTGAATTATGTGGACAGGCACGGAGGTGGTCGTACGATATTTTTCGTGCAATTAAGCTCGTCTTTTATAAGTGCTGTTGTAATAATAGGGCTATGCTATGTTGTTATGAATGTAATTAATAGGTCGAACGTCTTGTCCCAACTTTTGCGGGGACGTAAAAACGAAACAAAAAACAATGGGTAAGAAAGTTGTTCTACTTACAATGTATTACGATAACAATTACGGAGGTAATTTGCAGCGTTATGCATTGGCGGCTATATTAAAGAATTTGGGATATGATGTTACATGCCTATATATACGTCAGAATTGGAGCCATGAAGGACTGAAATATTGGATTTGGGTGACAATCAAGCAATTTCTGAAGCATTATCTGCTGTTACGGAGAAACGAACCTATACGTCTGTGGAAGGATGAGAAAGAGAGTTACATTCAACAGACATCATTAACAGAGCCGTTCTATGAGAGATATATACCGCATACTGACGTGTTTTATGGTGACAGGTGGTTAAAACGTTATGCCAAGAAAAATAGGGCTGATGCATATATAGTAGGTTCTGATCAAGTCTGGCGCAAGTTATATGTTCAACGCTTTGGTCTCGGAATGTGGTTCTTTGATTTTTTGCCAAGCAGTTATGTCGGCAAGCGAATTGCTTATGGAGCATCATTCGGCGTAAATGAAACGGAATATACAAAAGAAGAGCAGGATTTTATTCGTCCGTTATTTAATAAATTTGACGCAGTTTCTGTTCGTGAACAAAGCGGTTTGGATATACTGAAACAATATGGGTGGATTTCCCCGGATGCAATATGCGTTTTGGATCCGACTTTGTTGCTAAAATCAGAAGACTACATTGCATTAGTTGATGCCCAGAAAACGAAACCATTAAATGGAAGATTGTTATGCTATATTCTCGATATGGATATAGAGAAAGAGGCGTTAATCAAAGAAAAATCAGAAGAGCTGGATCTACGCCCTACTATTCAATCAGCCGGTAAGGATGCCACTTTGTCTGTTGAACAATGGTTGCGGAATTTTTTGGAAGCAGAATATATAATAACGGACTCGTATCATGGATTACTGTTTTCATTACTCTTTCATAAGCCCTACAAATTGATAATCAATCATTCTCGCGGCGCATCTCGTTTCGATAGTGTGGCGCATTTGTTGGGCTTTCATATTAATGAGCCTATTGATTGGGGTGAATTTGATGGACATCTCGAGACTATGCGTAAAAAGTCCATTCAATTTTTAGAAAACGCATTATGTAAATAGTGGCAGCAAATAGACATATATTTATTATTTCGAACAAGTCATATCAAAATAGGTGAAATGAAAATTCTCTTTGTCAATAACATATTTCCTTTATTCGCAAAATCTGATAGTGGCGCGTCTGTTAGGTCAATGCGGTTAATAAAAGCGTTGACTAAGTTAGGGCATGTAGATGTGATTTCTTTTTTGGATGATGAAACCTCAAATTTGGAAGGATGCGATGTCGTATATTCTAAATATATACAAGAAGAATCGCTGTGGTATAATAATTGGGAGAAAATCCGACTGATTACCCACCAATATCATCTGCAAGATATATGGCCGCTAAATGAGCGAAAGTGTAAGGCCGTCAAAACAATCATTAATCAAAACGAATATGATATTATTGTAGTCCGATATATGAAGATGGCGGGCGAATGCGGACTTGTGGAATATGCAGATAAATTGGTGGTTGATGTTGATGATGACCCTAAGTCTGTTATACGTATGCTTCATAAGACAGGTTCTCTGTTGGGGAGATTATTTTGGCATTACGTATATGCAAACGCCGTAGATCGCATGACAAATTATGTTTTAGATAGAATAATGTGTGCATTTAACTCACAACCTGAAAAGCGATACCCGAATACAACCTATTTACCTAATATTTCAATCTTTTCTACAGCATTGCCCGATGTTGACTTTGCTAGCACACCTCAAAATATTCTATTTGTAGGACGAATGGATCACAAGCCCAATGCACAAGCGTTAAAACATTTTTTGCTGTTCATATTTCCGATTTTGTTGAAGTCGCATCCGACAGCTTCTTTGAGAGTTGTAGGAGAGATTAAACAGCCAGAATTACTGCAATTATGCCGTTCGATACCGAATGTGGTATTATGTGGTTTTGTAGGTGACATACTAACTGAATATCGTAAATGTCGTTGTGTAGTCATTCCTCTAATAACAGGTACAGGCACCAGTGTCAAACTTGTTGAGGCGATGTCGTTAAATCGTGCAGTAGTGACAACTTCAGTCGGGGCACGCGGATTGAATGATGCATTTGTGCAAGGTGAAGATTATCTGCTGGAAGATCGGAATTACGAGTTTGCCAAAGCTGTTTCTCTACTACTGGAAGATGAAATACAGAATCACCGAATAGCTAATAGCGCATGTCAAAAGGTGAAAAAGTATTATTCGGAAGAATTGTTTAACAAAATCGTGAAAGAAGCAATATCTTACGCTAAATGAAAAAGTTGTTAACATTAGCCGTTCCGACGTACAACATGGAAAAGTATCTGGTGCGATGCTTGGATTCGGTATTGTGTGATAACAAAGAATATTTGGAGGTCTTAGTGGTCAATGACGGAAGTAAAGACAAATCTTCAGAAATCGGGCATGAGTATGAGGTAAAGTATCCGGATGTAATTAGAGTGATTGATAAGGAGAACGGCAATTACGGCTCATGTGTCAACCGAGCTTTGTCGGAGGCAACCGGTAAGTATTTTCGTATGTTGGATGCTGATGATTGGTGTGATACGGAAGCGTTGAATCTATGGATAGAGAAGTTGAAAACATGTGATGCCGACATGGTCTTGACCATAGCTGAAGATCGAGATGAGAGCGGGAATCTGATTCAAAGGCTTGCTGCACCTGGTGCAGTGCAAGAGGGAAAAGTATATACAGCATATGAATTCGATGGGATAAAACTGGGCTATACCAAATTGTTTTGCTCGCATATTGTAACCTACAAAACATCAATCTTAAGGGAGATAGGCCTACAACTGCAGCATGGTATCAGTTATACTGACAATGAATATGTTTTCTTTCCGTTGGACCATGTCCAGACAATAATATATTACAATCTGCCAGTGTATCAGTATTTTGTCGGTCGCGAGGGGCAAACTACGCAGCCTGAAACGATTTTCAAACAGAGCAATCAACTTGTGCAAGTGTTTACCCGATTATTTGAATACTATAATCAAAATAAAACGCATCAAAATGAATCAGTGCTTAACAATCAGCGCATTCTATTATATGAGATGTTAACTTGGATATATAGCCCAATATTCAGGTCTCCTAAATCAATTCAGAAAAAGGAGAAACTAATGCAGATGGAGAGGATACTTAAAGAAGATGAGATCTTGTATGCCATGATAGCTCAGCGTCATACAATGTTGTCTTTTTATAGAAAAACCGGATTGTTTTCTGATACTATATTAGTCAAGATGATATATGGAATATATCGATGCATGGAGGCATTCCGAAGAATAAGTTCGTCGCGTAAAACCATGTAGAATATTTTTCTTAGCCATTAGGCTGTCAGAATAAGACTACACTATGCAGGCCGAGATGCAAATAATACAAAAACAAGACAAAGCGTTCACAGTTTTTTTGTGGTTGCTATCCTTGGTTTCTCTATATTATCATTATCGTAGGGTGGCTATTGTGCAGCAGATTCCGCTCGGGAAAGGGATTGTGGGCCTGATGATGATGGCATCTGAAGCAATTTTTATAGTTTTGGCAGTACGTGCGTATAAAGAGTGTTATGTAGTGCTTCATCCTGTTGTGCGGTTTCTGATCCTGCTAACTATTGTATACAATACAGCACATATCTTATATACTACTATTTGGGAGCAAGATGTCGCGTATCTGTCATTGTTCGGCAATCCGCAGTATCAACCGCTATTCATGCTTCCCATAGCTTTTTTGATTGGATTAAAGCCGGAGCGTTTTTTCATCTTGTTCAAGTGCGTATGGTATTATGTGCTGTCTTTAGTTCCGATTTATATATTGACAGGATATTTTGAGCCATTGGCAGGAATGGGTATTTTGTTTCTATTAGCTTTCGCAACATATATACCCAAAAATCGAAGGCTTTTTTTGCTTGGTTTCGCCGTATTATATATATTATTTAGTTATCGTGTTGATGCCAGAGCATCTGCTATACGTGCTATTATGGGAGTAGCAATATTGTTGTTCTCCATAACTCCGTTCTATAAATCGCGAATAGTTAAAGCGGTTATTTATGTTATTATCGTTGCGCTGCCGTTGTACTTTTTAGTAAGATTTGTTAACACCGGAGAGTCTATATTTGAGCAGTTAACATCGTCATCATATTTAACAGATTTTGAAGAAGAGCACTCAGCAGACACGCGGACGTTCTTATACGAAGAGGTGTTTGATGACTTGACGGATAATGACGCGTGGGTACTGGGAAAGAGTATAACAGGAACCTATTATAGTGATTATTTTGATAATAAATATTCAACTGAGAAGGAATATAGATTTGGAGCCGAGGTGGGAGTGCTGTTTTTCTTATTAAAAGGAGGTCTTATTCAGTTTGTGTTGTATATGTTGATATTGTTAATAGCAATATATCGATGCCTGTTCTTTTCTCAAAGTAAATGCGTAGTCCTTATAGGCTTGGTCTTGCTATCACATTATGTATTACTATTTATAGAAGAGGTTCCGCATTATGATTTGTATAATATTGCGATCTGGTTGTATGTAGGGATGGCAAGTTCGGCATCGATAGAAGAGCAAGATGAGGCATCGTTAGAGGAAAAGTTTGACCTAATATTCTCAAGGAAATGAAAGTATTGTGGCTAGTTAATAATTTGTGTGAGGCCGTTGAGTATTTAACAGATAATACCAGAGCATGCGGATGGTTGTATTCGTTATGTCGGCAACTTAGGCAGCAAAAGAATATCCAGTTGCATATCGGATTTTTATGGGGGCAAAAAATCGATACATTTGTATATCACAATGTTGTATATCACCCCATATTCCGCCAGGGAATGACGACAAGATTTGGTCGGGGTTGGACTCGTCTGCAAGATTTATTTACAGACAGGAATGATATGGCGCAACTAAGGCAATGTATGAAGATTATACAAGAGGTTTCTCCGGACATTATCCATATCCATGGTAGTGAAGACATGTTTGGATTAATCACACAATATGAGAATTTGAAATGTCCGGTTGTGTTGTCTATACAGGGCCTATTAAGCTCATGTTGCTTGAAGTATTATGCGGGACTGACGCGTGAAATGATAGGACGCAATGAACCATTAAAAAAGAGATTCACGATGTCAGGATTCAACTGGTTGTACAAGGATTTTAGTCGAAGAGCTGAGCGGGAGGTCGTGATGTTCAAGTCTCTTCGCTATATTATAGGACGTACGCAGTGGGACAGACGCTGTGCTGTTTCTCTTAACCCCGCAATCCGGTATTTTACGGTGAATGAAATCCTACGTCCGGAATTCTTGTCCTCAACGTGGAAAAAACGTCAATCACAAGAGTGTTTTACTCTTGCAACGACAATCAGTTCCGGTATATTTAAGGGGCTTGAAGTCATATATCTGGCTGCACAACTGCTTAAGAATAACCATTTTCCGTTCGTGTGGAAAATTATTGGGTTAACTGCTGATGATGAAATGGTAAAAATTGTGGAAAAAACGTTTCACTTGTATGCTCGCGATGTCCAGCTTGAACTCTTAGGCCCCAAAAAAGCAGATGAAGTAGTGCGGGAGTTATTAGACTCTGATATGTATGTGCAGGTATCGCATATCGAAAATTCCCCGAATTCTGTATGCGAGGCGATGGCACTCGGAATGCCGATTATTGCTTCATGCGCGGGCGGCACTTCCAGTATGTTGCAGAATGGTGTTGAGGGCATGTTGATCCAAGATGGTAATCATTATGAATTGGCAGGTGCAATTATAGAAACGAAAAGAAATTATGCTCAGGCTGTAAAAATGGGCGAAAAAGCAAGAGCGCGAGCCTTGCCAAGACATAATCCCGATAATGTGGTCAAAGAGCTGATGATGACGTATAATACTATAATAAACGGGTCAAAATAAGAGATATGCTCAAATTAGTCAATTATGCTAACGATACGTACAAGATGGCACAGCGAGTGAACTCCTGGTCGGGAAAGCATGTGGCCCATTTTGATGAAGTGTTGTCGTTCGGACCTCAAGATATTGATGTCGGTTTTAGAGAGACTCATAAAGATATTCTGATTCAAGAACGGGGTAATGGCTTGTGGTTATGGAAACCATATTTTATCAATCAAGTGATAAATGATAGTAAAGATGGAGATTATATTTTTTATTTAGATTCAGGTGCCTTTTTCATTCGAGATGCTCATTTATTACTACCATATATATCCGAAGAAAATCCGATGTTTGTGACTGATATCCCCCTCATGGAATGTAATTGGACAAAGCCCGCATGTATAGAGTATTTTCAAGCAGAGAATTTACGTTATACCAATCAGATACAGAGCACATACATTTTCTTTGTAGTCAATAATTATACAAAAGTATTCTTTCGTGAGTATTTGGATATATGCAGCAGCACACAATTACTTATACCTGAAGGGTTAGGTAAGTTTGAGCGAATCTCTAAAAATTATGGAGACCGATTCGTGTCGCATCGTGAAGATCAATCCATATTGAGTATCATGTGCAAATTGCATGGCATAAAAGCGCATCGAGATATATCCCAGCGTGGATTTAATCCGGCGAGTTTCTATAATCCTAATTACCTATATCAAGTGCCGGAGCATCCTGATGACTATTATCCAACTATGGTTTTCCTGCATAAAGCACCTAATCCGCTCAATCCCATCGTGTGGGCGAGGTATGTGAAGAACAGATTTTTCCGATGAAACGCATTGCAACATTGATAACCGTTCATAACCGATGCCCCCAAACATTAGCGTGTCTGGCAAAGTTGTATGCTCAAAGTATACCCGATAGCGTGCAATTAGATGTATATATGGTTGATGACGGCAGTACAGACGGAACCTCAGACTCCGTTGCAGCGCAATTCCCTCAAGTGCGGATAATTCAGGCGGATGGCAGCCTATACTGGAATAGGGGAATGTATAGCGCGTGGGAGATCGCTGCAAAACATTTCTGTTACGATTATTATCTGTGGCTCAATGATGATACAGAGTTATTACCTAATGCTATAAATGCGCTCCTGACGTTAAGTGCTGATTGTTATGACGAAGCTATAATCGTAGGCGCCACACGAAGCACTGAAGGAGACAAACTTACCTATGGCGGTCGCATCAACAAGAGAATAGCTCCTTGTAACGGCGCTGCGCACGAGGTGGAGCGATTCAATGGCAATATTGTGTTAGTGCCAAACGCTGTGTATAATGTTCTAGGTAACTTGGATTATTATTATCGGCACAGCAAGGGGGATATAGATTATGGTATACGTGCCCGACAGGCAGGTGTTAAGATATATCAATGTGGCGAAGTGGCTGGAGTGTGCGATACGCATACATCAATTGATGGTTGGTGTAACCCCGAATATCCTTTAAAAAAACGTTGGATATTGATGCATATGCCTAATGGTATGCCTCCGAATGAAATATTTCATCTAGAAAAGCAGACAAATATGTTACAAGCATGTGTACACTATATTTCAACGTATTTGCATTGCATGTTCCCGCAATTATGGATGCGACGTGCAATAAAACAATAACCTTGTAGATGTTGATGGCAACTAAACTTCCCATACTTGTCGTAGCATATAATCGTCCTGATGATGTAACCCAGGTGATGCGTGTGCTGCAGGTTTATCAACCCTTGCGTTTGTACTTGGCATGCGATGGCCCCCGTATGCAAAATCCGGGTGATGATGAAAAAGTGACTCATACGCGTGAAGCAATGTTGGCTGCCGTAAATTGGGAGTGCGAACTATATACGTTGTTCCGCGAGAAAAATCTTGGCTGTGGCCCCGGCGTGTGTGGCGCAATCACATGGTTTTTCGAGCATGAGGAATATGGCATAATTCTTGAGGATGATGTAATCGTAAGCCAAGACTTTATACTGCTATGCGAAGACCTGCTTCCGCGTTATAAGAATGAAGACCGCATAATGCAGATTTCGTCACGCAACACAAGTGGACGTAAAGATATTCCAAATTCGTATATCTATTCACAGGTGTTTCATTGTTGGGGATGGGCTACTTGGCGGCGAGCATGGCAACACATGGATATGTCAATGGAAGGTATAAATAAGGTTTCGGTTTGGTATATGATTAGGCGCATAGGCATACTACCGGGAATATTTAAGTACTATAGGACTTTGCATAAGTATAAACACATTGCCCAATACTCCGCGTGGGCGGCAAGATGGGATTTGAGTATCCTGGTTAGAGATGGAATAGGAATATGCCCCGGAGTGAACTTGTCGGAAAACATTGGTATGGCGGAGGGTGAACACTATTCTGATGCCGATTCCAAACGTCCGGAAGCACTGGTGAAGATATCTCCATTTGCATGGCCTATTGTGTATAATGACTCTATGCGTATAGATGAAAGGCAGAAGAGGCTGGATATACGTACCTTCTGGAAAGAGCGTTGGTTTGGATTGAAAAAAAAGTTGAAATGTTTTGGCAGATACGTGTAGCCTATTGTTGAACCGGATTATTTGATAAAATTAGGCATGACAGGTTCTCCGAAAAAAGAATTCATAAGCCGCTTGTTCTATGAATTGGAGAGAAAGCGGGGTGACTATTTTGTGATGGGTGAATACGAATCTCTCCCTACAGATACAGGTGGGAGTGATATAGATATTGTCCTAACAGAAGTGACACCACAGCAGTTGAAAGAATGCTTGAGGTATGCCATGGCAGATGGCGATGTGAATTTGGCGTCCTATTATACGAATCCGGGTGCAGAACTCTATCGGTTTATTGCTAAAGATTGGGGCGTGCAAATTGATTTCCTGCTCAATGGATTACGCTATCGTGGTATTCAATATTATCCTAACTCAAAGCTTGCGAACCATACTATATATCACAATGGGATAAGAGTCCTTGAGCAGCAATACGGCTTTTATGTGGATTTCTTCAAAGAAATAATCCACAACGGTTGCGCAAAAGCCAAATACTGTGAAGCATTACTCCAACGAATAAAGGATAACGAAAATGCAGTTCGTGAAGACGTGACTGCATGCTATTCAGAGGAAACTTGGGACATAATCAGCCAAAACCTTTCGGTTGAAAAGCTGAATGCTGCAGGAGCAGAAATACGAAATACTATGCTTCGCAGTTTTGACAAAAAAGCATTTTTATTACGAAAAATTCAATATTCAGCATTGCGGATGATGGGACGATTGCTGCGATTGCGTCCCGGATATGTAATCGTCGTTGAAGGGACGGATGGCAGTGGCAAGAGCGCAATAATCAATGCAATAACTCCCTGGCTCAATGAATGTTTCCACAATGGCGTGGTTTATAACCATCTTCGTCCGAAATTGTTGCCGGATATTGCTATACTCTTGGGTAAAAGAAGTGCGAATGAAAAGGTTGAGGTTGTGGATAATCCCCATTCCGGCAAGCCATCAGGTTTATTAGGTTCACTTGTGCGCTGGAACTACTACATGTTGGATTATACTGTGGGATACGTAATAAAAGTCTGGACACGAATAAAGACCCGATCTTATGTATATCTGTTTGATCGGTACTATTATGACTATTATATTGACCCTATTCGTTCGCGGACTAACCTTCCGCATTGGATACTTCGAATAGGAGAATTATTTGTTCCCAAGCCGGATATCGTGTTGTGTTTGGGTGGTGAACCGGAAAAGATTTATGCCCGCAAGCCGGAGACGTCGCTTGAGGAGGTGACACGTCAGACGGAAGAACTGAGACACTTTGCAGCTAAGCGGAAGAACGCTGTATGGATTGATACGACAAAGCCAATCGAGGAAAGTGTGGCTGATGCCAAATCTGCTATTCTTAAGATTATGTCCACACGATTCAAAAAAATGTTGTAGCTATATGAAAGTTCTTGTCGGTTGTTATGCATGTTCGCCCTATAAGGGTAGTGAACCCGGAGTGGGGTGGAATATGGCAGTTGCCTTAGCGCAATATAATGAGGTGTGGGTCGTTACACGCGAGAAAAATCGCAGCTCGATAGAAAAATATATAGCCCAACATCCAATCAGTAACTTACACTTTTGTTACCATGATTCCAACATAGGCGTAAAAACGATAAAAAGAGTAAGCGATTTCTTGTATTATCAACTTTGGAACATATCATTTTGCGCGAAAGCCAAAGTAATAGTTGAGCAGAATAAGATTGACATAATTCATCATGTGACATTCAATCAGTACAGATCTATCGCATTTGGCTATTTTATCAACAAGCCACTTCTAGTCGGACCGATAGGAGGTGCAGAACTAATCGATAAGGCGTTTGATAAGGAGCTCACATTCGTGACGAGATGCAGAGAGACGTGGCGACGAAAATTGTTGGATGCAGTATTGTTGAGATGGCTATTGAAACGCACTAAAATGCCAAAAATGGTGTTGTTCTCTGCAAAAGAAAATTTGATTCGGCTTCAGCAATATATTAGTCCGTTTGCAGAGGCGCGCGTTTTACCGGCAATCGGAGTAAGTACATGGGATTTCCCGGATAATATGCCCACTGATTCTGCGACATCAGTTTTTACCATGTTGTATGCAGGGCGGATCGTGGATTGGAAAGGTTTGCACTTGTTCATGCATTCCGTATCTATCGTTAAAGACCAACTCCCCTCGTTGAAGGTTATCTTGGCTGGAATAAATAGCGCAAAGGAAGTGGGGCAAGTTACAGAATGGTGCAAAAAATATAACATTGAAAACCAGGTGGAATTGATTCCATGGATGCCTCGTGAGCAATTATTGAGAAAACTTACTGAGATAAATTTGTTTGTATATCCGGCATTTCGTGATTCTGGAAGTATGGCGATTCTTGAAGCTTGTGCTATGGGGTGTCCGGCTTTATGCTTTGATGCCGGTGGGCAGGATGCTTTCCCTGATGATTGCGTAATTAAGGTGCCGATTGTGCATAAGGACTATGAGCGAACATTGGCTAATTTTAGCGAAAAAATACTGTGGGCATCACAAAGTAAATCCAGATTGCAGCAATATGGAAATAGGGCACGGCAGTATGTTATGGATAATATGACATGGCAACGCAAAGGGGTGATAATAAATGAGATATACCGCAATCTTACCTCAAAAATAAGAAATACTGAAATGTGATGAAAAAGTTGCGAATATGATGTATTACCGATTTTCCACATTCACGACATCCTATTTTTTTCCGGAAGTAACAGATGCAACGCAATTTTTGTATGGCTTGTATAGCCCCTACGGAGGTAAGTTGTCTCGATGGTATTGGCATCATTTTAAACGGTCACATTTCGTGCGCTCACTTACATCGATAAGAGATGATAAGTTGCCTTTTCCGTATCGACAGATTCGCGAGTTGGTAGGCGACCAGGCTATATTGTCGTTTAATATGGGTTCTCCAGGAAAGGAACAAAAGATAAGTATGTTAGGCTATGTTCCCCAAACGAAGCAAAAGTTTTTTGCCAAGTTTGCGCAAAAACCTGATGCGATGCGTCTGAGCAGGCATGAAATTGAAGTGCTTCGTTTGTTGAAAGATACAAAACTCGTGCCTCAACTATTTGATAGTAAAATAGCGAATGATTACGTGTATCTTCAGACCGAATGCGTGCAAGGTCGTCGACCATACGATACATTGCTTAATAATAATGTAGTTGATTTGCTGATTACATTATCCTCATTCCATTATCCTGATCCTGCAACTCATCCGGCAGATTTGTGTACATGTCTTTCGCATGGCGACTTCTGCCCGTGGAATATGCTTGTGCAACCCGACAACTCGCTTCGTATGATTGATTGGGAAATGGCGGACGAACGCATACTTGGCTACGATTTATTCACTTGGCTGCTAAATGTAGCAGGGCTTGTAACCGGCAAAATCCCGTTGTATCATATCATTGAGAAAAACCGCAAGTCTATCATGCGCTATTTCAATGCATTGCAGATAAATGATTACACTCCGTATCTAAGAATTTTTATTGAGCAGCAGATGGTTAATCTGCGCAAACGTAATAAGTTACATTTACTCGAACGATATCAGGAATTATATAGTCAGTTGTAAATGTCAGAATCTCGTCCGAAAATATTGTTTTGCATGCACATGCCACCACCTGTGCATGGAGCAGCTGTCATAGGGCAACAAGTGCATGATTCATTGCTAATCAACAAGACCTTTGAGTGTAAATATGTGAATATCGCAACAGCGCGAAACTTGGAAGATATTGGGAAAATAGGCATTAGAAAATTAATAGCCAATCTTCGCAAATGGCGAGAAATATATCGCGCGGTACGTAGTTTTTGCCCGGATCTTATATATATTACTCCGAATACAAAAGGAGGGGCGTTTTACAGGGACTTTGTAACCGTGCAGTTACTCAAACTTCTGCACTCTAATATTGTGCTCCACTTGCATAACAAGGGTGTGGCGCAACGGCAAAACCACAGGTTGGACAACTGGCTGTATCGGCATTTCTTTTGTGGCCTAAAAGTAATCTTGCTTTCAAAACAATTATATTCCGATGTGGAGAGATATGTAACACGTGATAATGTGTTCGTATGTCCCAATGGTATTGCGGATGTTTGTTCCGGAAATAACATAAGCAAGCCTGAGACAGAGCAAGATAAATCTTCTCCAATCCAATTGCTTTTTCTATCAAACATGATGGCAGAAAAAGGTGTGTGGACACTGCTGGAGGCATTGAGAATCATCAAAGAAAAAGGTGTGCGGTTCTTTTGCCATTTCGTTGGCGGATGGAAAGACGTAACAATGCAAGCTTTTGTCAATTGCACTGATGCGTATGACCTGACAAATAGTGTTGCTGCACATGGCGCTCAATATGGAGAAGCAAAAGAAAAATATTGGGAAAATACTGACATGTTCGTTTTCCCCACTCTTAATGAATGTTTTCCTCTTGTCCTGCTTGAAGCTATGTCCCATGGAAAAGCCTGTATCTCAACTCGGGAAGCAAGTATTCCGGAAATTGTCATGGACGGGAAGACTGGTCTGTTGATTGATAAGGAGGATTATGTTGCGTTAGCCAAGGCAATTGAAACTTTGGCGGAAGATCGGAAACTTTGTCAAAAAATGGGCGAGGCTGGAAGAGCGAAATATGAGCAGGAATATACCTTAACAATGTTTGAACATCGCTTGACGGATATATTTATGCAAATGACAAAATGAAGACAAGATGATGCGAGAAGTGATTTTTACTCGCGCGTTCCCTATATTGAAGCGATATGGAATGCCGTCGACGCTCAATGTTATTACTCGCTATATGAGTGATATGCTGGGACACGTTGATCGGGAAGGTAAGCATTATACAGGGGGAAGTATTAAGGATTTGCAAGAATGCCACAAATCTGGGTTGGTTGAGGGGCATGCCATGGCGCCACTCATAAGAATACAAGAGAATATGTGGAGCAAAACATAATCGACTTGCGTAAAATTGGAATAAACGAATCTGTATTCGGCTTCGCTAGTCCCGGATGTGGCATAACAGAGCAGAATAAAAACGAGCATGGCATTGGGGATTTGATTGAAGAGAAGAAGTTGCTCTATGTTCGTTCTGGGATATCAATTAGAAGAGAAGGCTGGTTATATGCAACGCTTAGTTTTGTTGATCGTTATGTACATTCCAAGCTACTCTTTCAATATTTGAACAAACGCAACATTATTATGGATCAAAAGAATCTTGGAGGCTATGTTCCGCCATCCGTTACAATATTCTCTTATACCCGAATGTCCCAAATCAAATACTTGATAGCAAACATGTCGGATTCGTCAATAGTAATCCTGATGTTGCATTCTATTTTGCGCGAAGGGGATGAGGGGTATGGCCATGAAGGTTTTACTGGGATGAAGATTTATTTGACTCACTTTGTGCATGGCTAAAAGCGCAAGATGATATTCAGATTGTTATGACCAAAGATCTATTAATTAATGGATAAAATAGTAGCCATAATTGTTACATATAACAGGAAACAATTGCTATCAATATGTTTAGATGCCATTGTGAACCAAGCGCTTAAACCGGTTGTCGCGTATATCATTGATAACGCATCTACAGATGGGACGGACGAATGGGTCCACGAAAATGGATTTGATGGCGTCAAGAGTGGCATAGAATTCCGCTATATTTGTCTCACAGAAAATATCGGCGGTTCTGGTGGGTTCTACACCGGAATGAAGATGGCGTATGAGACGAATGACAATTTTGACGCGTTTTGGCTTCTGGATGATGATGGTATCGCAGAAGCCCATCAATTGGAACGACTTCAAGTACATCTTGCTGAATGTGACTATCTTTCGCCTCTAGTTGTAGATAAAGAGAACCCTCATCGAATATCTTTTGGAGCAAAGCAAACGATACAGGACTTTATAAGTCAAAAGGGCGCAAACAATGGCGTCATACATGGTGTGGCATTCCCCTTTAATGGTGTGTTGTATTCGCGTAAACTGGTAGAGCAGGTGGGCTTTCCTGTAAAAGATATGTTCATTTGGGGCGATGAGGCGAATTACCATTGGCGGTGTGTTGAAAATGGCCATAATCCGGAGTTGGTAGTGGATGCTGTCCATGTCCATCCTGCAGATAGACAAGTGCAAGAGACCATCATTAGAAATCATAACATAGTTGTTCCAACCCCCAATTGGAAATTATATTGCTACGTTCGCAATTGGATGTATAACATAAAAACAGTACCTTCGTACAGAAGGTATACTGTTAATCCCGTAAGAATGTTAGTATGGTATTTCTTGTATTTCACATTCTATTCCTTCGATTGGAGACGGCTTGGCATCGTGTGTCGCGCAATGTGGGATGGCTTCCGTAAAGATTTAAGCAGATTGGATAATTACAGATGACGGATTGGCAGTCATATTGGGACAAGAAATGGGAAACAGGAGGGACACGACCTATGCAGACCGCCTCGCATCGGGCGCGTAAGTCGTGGAATGACTATAGCGGCTGTGGTATTTATCATATTACCATTGTCACCCATAATCGCCAGCGCGTGTTCGGTGAACTGAATCGTGACCCGAGCCATCCTCAGGTTGTATTGACCATGCTTGGTCAATATGTCAGTGACCAGTGGCTGGCGATACCTGAGATACAAGCCGCAAAAGGGCGAAAGGTTAGTGTGCTTTGTCATCAGGTTATGCCCGACCATTTTCATGGCGTTTTGCGCGTGGAAGAGCCGATGGATGTTAGCATGGGGTGTATCATACGCGACTTCAAGGCTGTCTGCACCAAAGAGTGCCGCCGTATGTATCAGCCATGCTTGGCTGATCTATTGGAGCACCCTGACACCCAAGCCCGTCTTGAACACATGTCCCATCGCCAACGCGAAGAGTATTACGCCTCAATCGGCGCAGAACCGCTGTTTGATGACAATTACGATGACACCATCTGCTATCGCAAAGGGCAACTGGAGAACATCATCCGATACGTACAGGATAACCCGCGACGTGCTATCTTGCGGGCAATGCAGCCGGATTTCTTCAAGCGTATTCAGCACATAACAATCGATGGCGTTGATTTTGCAGCGTATGGCAACTTGTTCCTGCTTCGCCGTCCGTGGAAGGAGCAAGTGTTCTGCCACCGTTGGCGTATGGATGGTGACCGGCGTGACTACAGCACGCCCTACGAAACAACGGACGAGTACAACAGCCAACGTGCCGCGTGGCTGGATGCTGCTATTGATGGCGCGGTGCTGGTTACACCGGGTATATCCAAAGGTGAACAACAATTGGTGAAAGACTGCATGGAGCAGGAGCTACCGCTGATTCATTTGCAATCCGAACCCATAGGCACAAATTGGCATCCTGATTACAGGCGGTACGAGTTGTGCGCTGCCGGTAAACTTCTAATCCTATCGCCTTGGCAGTTGGATGACCAAGGCGATGTGAATGGAGTGCCTGCAGATACGGCTTATAGCCGCTTTCATAATCTGAATTCGTTTGCAGAAATGCTGTGCAGAGATTCTGTACTCACCATGACAATTAAACGATAAGTACATCAAGTACATCAGCCAAGTTTGGCTGATATCTCATATGCTCTCTCTCTACACTCTCAATATCCTCCCTTCCAAGCAGTCCCTTGCGGCACTCCCCAAGGGAAAGCTGCTTATCAACACCATCAACGCCCATTCGTACAACGTGGCGCAGGAGGATGCATTGTTTGCCGATGCTTTGCAGAACGGCGACGTACTGACTCCTGATGGCGCGAGCATCGTGCATGCATGCCGATGGCTGAACACTCCGTCGCAACCCAAGGAACGTGTGGCTGGGTGGGACGTCTTCATCCATGAGATGACAACTCTTGCGAAGCGTGCAGAGGCAGAGCACACACATCCGACGGTGTTCTTCATGGGCTCGTCGCCCGATGTGCTGCAACGCATCGTGGAACGGGCTGCACTGGATTATCCGCAACTGAAGATAGTCACCTATTCGCCGCCATACAAACCCGAGTTTTCGCCGGAAGACAATATTGCGATCCTCAGCGCAATCAACGCTGCCAATCCTGATCTGCTGTGGATAGGCATGACTGCTCCCAAGCAGGAGAAATGGACGTATTCTCATTGGCAAGAGCTGAATATACATTGCCACGTAGGCACTATCGGTGCTGTGTTCGACTTCTACGCCGGCACAGCCAAACGCGCACCGCTATGGTGGCAGCGTCACTCTCTTGAATGGCTGTACCGCCTGCTGACTGAACCACGTCGCATGTGGCGCCGTTATATCATCGGCAATGCACTGTTCATTCACAATATCCTCAAAGAGAAGCGTGCAAAGCGATAGAGCATATACATTTCTATTAGCCCTGCTGCGGCTGGCTTTGGGAGAGGATGTGCAAAACATGCCCATGGCTTTGTCACCTGACGAGTGGCGCGAGGTGTATCGCATGGCGGCCAAGCATGCCGTGATTGCTATTGCCTGGGATGGGGTAGAACAGTTGCAACAGTATACCCCGCAGATGCTCCAGTCCATGCCTGCTGATTTGATGGGCAAGTGGTTTGCTGATGTGCATGCTATCAAGACCGCTAATTCCCGCATGGCCAAGCATACCGCTCAAGTCCAGAAACTCATGAGTGATGGCGGATTTGGATCACAAGTGCTTAAAGGCGCAACTTTGGCAGCCTATTACCCTAAACCGGAACACCGCCAGGCGGCTGATATTGACTTGTGGGTACTACCTCAACAGGGCAAATCGCTTGCCGCGCATCGTCAGGCTCTGCTGACGTACCTGCAGTCGCAACCTGCAGTAGTGGTAGGTCAAGTTGTGTACCATCATATTGAAACGACAATTGGAGATGTGGAGGTAGAGATGCATGTTACACCCACATGGCTCTGCCAGCCGTTGCATAACCGCCGCTTGCAGCAACTATTTGCGCAAAACCGCCAACTCACTCCCGAACAGCAGGAACTATATGCTTTGCTTCATGCGTTCCGCCACATTTATCACGATGGGTTGGCGCTAAGGCATGTGCTGGATTTTTATCTGGTCTGCGCATCCAATCGCCAACGCGGCATCTCCGCACCCTACAAGTTGTATGCGCAGTTTGGGTTACAGCCTTTCGCACAAGCCATCTGCCAAGTGGCTGATTATGTGATGGGCAAGACGTCTGCTAACCGACTCTCAGCACGCGCCAGGCATATCTTGCAGGCTTTGCCGGAGCGCCGGGTTTCTTGCCGGGTGCAGTGGAATTATCCTGGTGAAACACTCTGCAACCTGCCTTGGCGGGCGATTCATTATATTTGGCGAAAATCGCATCATTATGCTTAATCAACCCAACATACACTATCTCCGCCACGCAGCAAGTGCCTATCGCTTGCAGATGACGCTCAATATCCTGTTGGGCGTGATGGATGTATGCATCGGCTTGGCCGAAGTGTGGCTGAGCAAGCAACTGATTGATGCTGCCACCTGCGGTCACTCATGGTCGCTTGCCGATGGCGGATGGCTCTCGCTGCCGGCATTGGCGGCAATGCTCATCGCTTGTATGCTCACATCCATCGCTCTCGCTTATGCCGTACGATGGCTGCGTGCCCAACTCAGCGTGCGTTCGCTCAATCGTCTGCAGGCGGGCGAGTATGCCCGACTCCTTCAGTCGCCGTGGCTTTACCTGCGCAAGCAGCACTCAGGCACGCTGACAAACACCCTTGTCGAGGATATCGATACCGTCTCTGCCTTTCTCTCCGAGCAGTTCCCGGCGCTCCTCACCGCTGTGCTGCAGTTTATCGGCGCGTTTGCTTTCCTGTGTGTACTCAATTGGCGATTGGCTATTGTAATCATCATAGTCACACCCGCTATCATTGCGGCTGCACAATTGTATATCCGTCGCATGCGCCGTCACCGCCATCAGGTGCGTGCCGACCAGGCATCTATCCAGGCGTTTGTTCAGGAATCGGTTCAGCACTCGCTTGTGCTCAAAGCGCTCAACCGAACCACCTATGCTTCAGTCCTGCTGGATGAGCAACATGCTGGTTATCAGCAGAGTTACATGCGCCTGACACGTTACTCGGCTCTGGCGATGGTTTTGGTGCGAATAGCCTTCGTGGCCGGTTACCTGATAGCCTTCTTCTGGGGCGCATACAGCCTGTCGGTGCATGCCATCACGTTCGGCGCGATGGTTGCGTTTGTGCAACTGGTGGGACGTATACAGCAACCCATGCGCACGCTCATCGGTTATGTGGGTACGTTTGTCAATGTCTCCACTGCTGCAGAACGCCTGAATAACCTCCATCAGCCGGCAGCGACAAGCAATCTTCAAATCCTCAAATCGTCTGATCTTCAAATCAGAGTTAGCGACCTCTCGTTCACTTATCCCGATTCCGATGAGCCTGTGCTCTCACATCTGGATGCGGATATACCCGCGGGCTCGCTCACGGCTGTGGTTGGCAAGACGGGTATCGGCAAGACGACCTTTGTCCAACTGCTCCTGGGTTTGTTGCCCATCGAGGATGGATCCATCTCTTTGCCTGAAGGCGGCATGGCTTATGTCCCGCAGGGCAATACGCTTCTCTCCGGCACTATCCGATATAACCTGCTGTTCGGCAATCCTACGGCCTCCGACAGCGCGATGTGTGATGCTTTGCGACTGGCTGGGGCAGACTTTGTGTTGGATGACGAACGCGGACTCGATTACCCTTGTGGCGAACGAGGCACAGGACTCAGCGAGGGGCAGGCTCAGCGCATAGCCATCGCTCGCGCCTTGCTCATCGATGCGCCGGTCTTGATGCTTGACGAGGCTTTTTCTGCCCTTGATACACCTACGGCTGAGGCTATACTTGCTGCCATTCGCGCTGCCCGACCCAAGCAGACCATCATCTGCGTCACACACCGAGATGCCATCATCCCGCATGCCGACCAAGTGATACATTTGACGTAATTCGTAATTTTTAATTTTTAATTCGTATATTTATGAAAATAATTGGTGTCATCCCTGCCCGCTATCAGTCCAGCCGTTTCCCCGGCAAGCCGCTTGCCAATATCCTGGGGCATCCGATGATCTGGTGGGTTTATCAGCAATGCATCAAGGTGCAGGAACTTGACGAAGTGTACGTGGCTACTGACGACCAGCGCATATTCGACACCTGCCGGCAACTCGGTTTGCGCGTTATCATAACCTCCGACCAGTGCCATACCGGTACGGATCGCGTAGGCGAGGTGGCCGCAAAGATTGATGGCGACCTGTTTGTCAACATCCAGGGCGACGAACCGCTTATCGAACCGCAGATGATTCGTGACATAATCGGCATCTTCCGCGATGAATCCGTCTATTACGGTTCATTGCGCAAGCAGATTACCGATGAGGCGGAGATTCTTGCGCCCAGCACAGTCAAGGTGGTTGTGGATAAGAACGAGGATGCCCTGTATTTTTCACGTAGCGTCATCCCCTCAAATGTCAAGGACGGCAGGTTAGCGCGCGTTTATCGCCATGTGGGAATCTATGCGTACAAACGCGATTTCCTGCAGACTTTCATCCAGTTGCCGCCAACCGAACTGGAGGCTGGCGAAGGGCTGGAGCAACTACGCGCCTTGGAGAACGGCTACAAGCTTCGTGTGCACGAGACGCAGTTTGACACCATAGGTGTTGACTTGCCCGAACACATTGCTATGGTTGAAGATCTTATCCGCGCACGCCAAACTGCTATTTGACATAACACTCGGAGAATCGTCCACTTTCACCGAGGTTTTACCGTACTTTTACCGTACTTTCATCGAACCATTATCGAACCATTATCGGGAGTGATCAGTCGATCCCTTGTGTCGCAAATTGCAGACTTCATGTCGCAAAATGTAGATTCGATTGTGTTTTATAACATAAAATTCGGCGCTATGTTGCATTTTCCGAATAATTTTGTTATCTTTGCGGACTAATATGTGCGCGCATAATGCGTTGCGCGTATGAGCAATCAAAAAGATTGGTTTAACGAATAGTATTAACACAAAGGCAGCGTCTTACAGGTTCACCTGCCGAATAAAAACATAAAACAATGAAAACAAAGAATTGGTTTGTTGCTCTTATTGTATCATTCCTATTGCCGTTGTCAGTTGAAGCCGTGACAATACACACGGATGTGATTGATTGGAATGACCTTGTCACTAGCGGGTATATGGTGGATAATAATGAGTTAAATAACATGGACGGCTTGTCAAGTGGAGACTTGGCAGACGCTTCGTCATCAACTATCTATGGCGGTTGGCTTGGCTATTTCAATGACGGAGATGAGGGATTATTCCTTAATAGTATTGCAGTATTCGGTTCCAAGGTTTCTGGTGGTAAGTTAAAGGCACTCAGGATAAATTGGATGACCGATTGGGCAACACCCGGAGATAAGATATATGTTTATGGCGGTTCGTCAAAATTTAATCTTGACGGCGTTTATTCTGATATCGTTGCTGCAGACCCGACAATAATAGCTACTTTTACCTTTGACGGTTCAGCGTATTCAGAAATCGCTGACGTCCTGAGTGTCGGAAACTTTGAGCATTTTATTATCACAACTGATGGTGGAGATGTATATTTCTCCAGTATTGAAGTTAGTTGGCAAGAAGTTGTGAAATATGGAATTACCTTTACACCGTCAGGCGGAACTGCTACACTGAGTCCGTCGGGCACAACGTACGAGGCTGGGGAAGATGTGAGAGTTAGCATTGTGCCGGGTGTTAAGTCAGGAAAGACAAACTGGGAACTGAAAGGATATCAGATTGGTGATGGAGATTATGTTGATTTAGGAGCAGCTAATTATACACAGGAAGCATATGCACTTCCTACGTTTGTGATGCCGGAGGGAGGTATTACCATAGCAGCCACATTGGGCGATCCAACTAGTAGGAAAGATGTGTATGTTTATTTCTATAAAGATGCCGTTGAGATCACATCGGATGATTTGACTTCGGATGACAATTATACGTATACATTCCAGTTGAAGAAGAAGGTCGGTAAAGCTTATTCGAACATTACAGATTATGCAGGTGCAATAACGTTGGAGATTGAAGATCCTGATCGCGCTACGCAGGTTGGTGCTGTTTCGTTTGATGCAGCTACTGGAGCAGGTACATTTACCGTACGAGGATTGTTGGAAGGAACCACGCGTGTATCTATCAACATTTCGCAAGATGCCAATTATAAAAAGAAACAAGCGTACCTTGGCTTAACTATATACCCAAAGGATGTCGTGCTTTTGACAACATTCAATGACAAATGGTATGTCATGAAGAATGCTTTGAATGGCTCAAATCGTTTTGATGCTGAAGAAGTGTTATATGTTAACGGTACAATTTATTACAAGCCGGCTTCGAATCCCGGAGATTTTACATGGCAATCGTTGCGTGATGGTGATGACTATGTATTCTTGTCCGGAGGATACTACTTAGGTACCAGTACTGCAGGAAAATTCACCTTGTCGTCAACAAAAACGCGATTTGGTAAAGATCCAGAGGATTTCGACCGTTTAAGTAAAGAGGGCGGTGTAGGTATGTGTATTTATGACTCACAGTTTGGCTCATATGCTGCTATGAACTACACGTCGAATGCTTCGTATTCTCCTTCTGTAGTCATGGTAGATGCAGACGACGTGGTTGTAGCTACTCAAATATTACCTGTCCGTACACAAACGGATGCTTACTATTCCACATTGTGTTTCCCCTTCCCAATAGTTAAAGGTAATTTTGCTTCTGGCATAGGCACAGTGTATAATGTTACCAGCGTAATCAGAAGCGGTGATAAAGTTACAGGTATAGAGTTAGAAGAGGTATCAGGAAATGTTCTTGCTGCAGGTAAACCGTATATATATGTAGCTGATGGCACAAGTCTTGATGTGTACTACGGAGAAGAGACTTACTTCGAGGATTATGGGTACGCTACCGGTCTGGTAGGTAATCTCACTGGGGCTAAACTTTATGTTCCTGATGGTGGTAATTGCTATGGAATAAGTAACAACCAGATTCGTCGTGTACTGCCTGGAGCTGTGGCATCAATTGGCGTCTATAAGGCATATATTGATGTATCTGGCCTGCCGACTGCAGGTTCTTCTCCGGCTCCCGGACGTAGAGTGATGTATGCATATAATCAGGAGGATGCAGCAACTTCGTTGGAAGACTTCCTAAATAATGCCACATTAATAAATTGGAATGAACCGGTATATAATATGCTCGGGCAGCAAGTGGGCAAAGGTACGACAGGTGTTCTAATCCAAAATGGTCAGAAGTTCTTTGTACATTAATCAGTTGCTACTGATTCGATAGTGCGCTAATTATATATCAAAAGAATAAAAACGTAAATAGAAAGGATCAATTGATATGAAAAAGTTTATTGCACCGGAAGTTAAGGTTGTACGCTACGATTCCAACATACTCTGTGCCAGCGTAACTGTTGGCGATGATATTAACCCAGGTGATAAGGAGGTCGAATTCGATGCTCCTGGTCGCCGCCGTGGTATATTCGACGATAGCGAAACTACTACGTCCACACGCCTGTAATCAGCGCAACTGCAACGCATGCGACTGCTTTACTCGTTCCGCTTTCAGCAGATTGGCGATACATGGCTCGCTTCTGCTGTCGGACAAAATGCCCACCTCTTCAACGGAGTTCTCCAACTGAATGAGGTGGGGCATTTTATTGTCTCCGAACTCGCTAAATTTTCCGTCAGCCATCAGAGCTCTGATGGTTCGGAATCATCCGTCTCTTCTGACTTATCCGAACAGCAGCTTATAGAATTTCTGACCAACAGACTGACAAAAGAATATGCGGTGGATTGCTCCACCGCACAATCTGCTGTCCAACAGGTTTTGGACTATCTCAAAACCGAAGGAGTAATATCGGATTGATTTGTTTTGTCGTTCTTTCGAGCAAGCTTGCGTTTCCTACATCCGTTCCGGCATCTCGATACCTAATAGTCCCATCGCGTGCTTCAGCACTTTGGCAACCTCTGCGCTCAATAAGAGCCGGAGGTTTTTCTTTTGCTCGTCACTCTCATTCAGTATCGAATAATCGTGATAGAATGAGTTGAACTCTTGTGCCAATGCATACGCATAATTGCACAACACTGCCGGACTAAACTCTTCGCCTGCCTGCTTCACCGCACTTGGATAATCTGTCAGTCGCTGAATCAGAGCCACCTCTTTGTCATTGAGTTGCTGATTGCTGATTGCTGATTGCCGACTGCCGGTTTCTGCTTTACGCAGCACGCTTTGTATGCGCGCGTATGTATATTGTATAAATGGACCTGTGTTACCGTTGAAATCAATGCTTTCTTCGGGATTGAACAACATGTTCTTACGTGGGTCAACTTTCAGGATAAAGTATTTCAACGCTCCCAAACCAACTTTTCGTGCAATCTCATTGGCTTCCGTCTCGGTGATGTCGGGTAGGGTGTTGACTTTGTCTTTGCTTATCTCTTTGGCATCCTGAATCATCTGCTCCATCAGATCATCGGCATCAACTACTGTTCCTTCGCGGCTCTTCATCTTGCCGTTAGGCAGTTCAACCATACCGTAGGAGAAATGCACAAGCTCTTTGCCAAACGGAAATCCCAATTTGTCCAACAGCAGTGACAATACTTTGAAGTGATACTCCTGTTCGTTGCCTACAACATATACCATTTTGTCAATAGGGTAATCCTGATAACGCAGTTTGGCAGTGCCTATATCCTGTGTCATATATACGGACGTGCCATCCGAACGAAGCAATAGTTTCTCATCCAAGCCGTCATTGGTGAGGTTTGCCCAAACCGAACCATCTTCACGGCGATAGAATAATCCTTCTTGCAGGCCGCGTTCTACTTCTTTCTTACCTTCCAGATAGGTGTTCGACTCGTAGTATATCTTATCGAAGCTGACTCCCATCATTTTGTACGTCTCGTCAAAACCGGCATATACCCAACTATTCATCTTTGCCCAGAGCTCACGTACTTCTTTGTCGCCTTGCTCCCACTTCAGCAGCATGGCTTGAGCCTCTTTCATCAGCGGAGCTTCGCGTTTGGCATCATCCTCACTCTTACCACTGGCCATCAGTTCGGCTACCTGCTTGCGATATTCCTTGTCAAAACGTACGTAGTAATCGCCTATCAGGTGATCGCCTTTCTTGCCCGATGACTCCGGTGTTTCGCCATTGCCGAATTTCAACCAAGCAAGCATCGACTTGCAGATGTGTATGCCGCGGTCATTGACAATGTTCGTCTTCACCACCTTCCAGCCGTTAGCCTCTTGAATGCGTGCAATGCTTGAGCCAAGCAGGTTGTTTCTGACATGACCAAGGTGCAGCGGCTTGTTGGTGTTAGGCGACGAATACTCGACCATCATAAGTTTATTGCGGTCGGACTGTTGGCCGTAGTTCGCGTCAGCAGCGATAGCTTCAAGTTGCTCGATCCAAAACGATGGAGCAATGCTCATGTTCAGGAAGCCTTGTACCGCATTGTACTTTTCGATGACCGGTTCGCACACAATGGCACTGTCCGTCATTGCTTTGCCAATCTCTTCGGCTACCTGTGCGGGTGCTTTGCGGGCAAGTTTGACGAACGGGAACACTACCAGCGTAATGTTTCCTTCAAACTCCGCACGGGTCTTCTGCAGTTGTATCTGTTTGTCGTCAGCGTCAATGCCATACAGAGCCTTGACTGCCGCTGTGACTTGTTGCTTGAGTGTTTCTTCGAGTGTCATATAGTCATTTACTATTGGATTAATTACCATTTGATTTTATATTGCTTTGCACTTGTCAGCAAGCCACAATGCTTCATCTTCGTTCAGCAGCGGGCTGATACGGCGATAAACCTCGGCGTGATAATCGTTCAGCCATTGGCGTTCCTGCTTGGTGAGCAAACTGAAGTCGATGAGTGTCGTGTCGTATGGGCAGAGCGTGAGCGTTTCCCATGTCAACCACTCATCTTCTGTCGTAGCTTCCTTCGTGCTGTCAACGGGAGTTACTACTACCAGGTTCTCCGTGCGTATACCCCATTTGCCGGTGCGGTAGATGCCCGGCTCGTCCGAACAGATCTGTCCGGGTTCAAGTACTGTGGGATTCATATCCGTGCGGATGTTCTGCGGTCCTTCGTGGCAACCCAGGAAGTGTCCTACGCCGTGACCTGTGCCATGCCCGTAGGTGATGCCAGCCTGCCACATATATTGTTTGGCTAGTGCGTCAATCTGGTTACCGCGTGTGCCGCGCGGCCAACGTATATGTCCGAGCATTAGATGTCCTTTCAGCACGTAGGTATAGTCGCGTTTGGCTTGTGCAGGTATATCTCCACCGAGCCATACGGTACGCGTGATGTCGGTTGTACCGTCCAGATATTGTCCGCCGGAGTCCAACAGCAGCATACCTTTAGGATAAACCGTAGCCGCCGTCTCTTCCGTGGCAGCATAATGCACAATGGCACCGTTCCCTTGATAGCCGGCTATCGTGCCGAAACTCTCTTCAGTGAACGTCTTCCCCATCAGTCTGTACTGGTGCAGTTGTTCCATTAGATCCCACTCGGTCAGCTTGCCTTCTGCCATCTTGTCACGTGTATCCTTGCTCTCCAGCCAGCGGAAGAACCGCGTCAGTGCTACTGCGTCCTGCTCCATTGCGCGACGCACACCGGCCAGCTCTATATCATTCTTATGAGACTTAGCCACAAGGATAGGCGATTGTGCATTTACCTTCTTTGCCCCGGCGTTGATGGCCTCGTACAGAGCTTCGTTGACCTTAGCTCCGTCGTATAGTATTGTTCCGTTGAGCATGCCAAGGTAAGCAAACACATCACCGTAATCTTTGATGGTAATGTCATTGGCGCGCAAGTAGGCGGAAACCTCTTTGGTCACTTTTTCCGGCAGCACGAACAACGTGCATTTGTCCTGTTCCAGTACCAGATAACTGATTACTACAGGGTTGTATTCAACATCATTGCCGCGGATGTTCAGCACCCATGCTATCTCGTCCAGCGCGCTTACGACCATTGCGTCAGCCTTCTTGTTGTGTAATTTGGCGCGAATCCGCTGCAGTTTGCTATGCACGCTTTCGCCGGCATAACGGATGTCGAACTCGTAGAATGGGGTAGTAGGGATTGCCGGGCGGCTGTCGGGATTTTCGCAAGCATCGTGCTCTGGGACTGTTTTCCACAGAGGACGAATCAAGTCAACGGATTTCAATCCTATTTCTGCTTCCGCCAGTTGTTCCTTCAATTTCTTGTAGCCGTCTACGCTCCACATCTCAGGGTTGACGCCTACGCAGGGGTGTTCAGCAGAATTCGGCAGATTGCTAATCAGCCACTCTGTAATTTTAGGGCAGTCGATGTCCGACTCGCGCATCAGGCTGACGGTTGTACCTTCCAACTCAATGCCTGCCTGCAGGTAGTAGCGACTATCGGTCCAGAGCAGTGCCTGATCCGATGTCACAACAGCAGTGCCGGCTTCCCCGGTGAACGATGTGAGCCAGCACACTTCAGTCCAGTGGCTGGCCATATATTCCGATGCATGCGGGTCAGTGCTCGGCACGATATATGCGCTCAGCCCCTCCTGCTGCATTAGTCCGCGTAATGCGGTAAGTTTATCTTGTACTGTCATAACTCTATTGTTTTTCTATCACTAGTAGACTATTCGTCTATCTAGTATCTAGTAGTTTATCGTACAGCCTTAAAACTCATGTCGAGTGACTTGTACGAGTGTGTCAGTGCTCCTACGCTAACAAAATCCACACCTGTTAGTGCATAGTCGCGCAGCGTGTCGATGGTTATGCCACCCGAGCTCTCTATCTCCATTTTGCGGTGGCTCTTCTCCCACTCGCGGATGGTCTTTACAGCCTCTACGGTGTGTGCAGGAGTATAGTTGTCCAGCATAATGCGGTCGGGGATACCTGTGCTTAACGCTTCCGCCAATTCGGCATCGTTGCGAACCTCTATCTCTATCTTCAGGTCTTTGCCATTAGCCTTGCAATAGTCGCGTGCACGAGTCAGCGCAGCGGTTATGCCTCCGGCAAAATCCACATGGTTGTCCTTCAGCAGAATCATGTCAAACAGACCTATACGGTGATTCATGCCTCCGCCGAGAGCTACAGCTTCCTTCTCCAGATAACGCAGTCCCGGAGTGGTCTTGCGTGTATCCAGCACATGGCAGCCGGTATCGGCAATCAAGCTCTGATAGCGATGTGCCGTGGTTGCAACACCGGACATACGCTGCATCACGTTGAGCATCGTACGCTCTATCTGCAGTAGACTGAGTTCCTTGCCATATACGCGGAAAGCTACATCACCTTTCTTCACTTGGTCACCGTCGTGCAGGAACTGCTCGAAGCGGCATTCGGGATCGAAATAATTGACGATCTCCTTAGCTACTTCCACACCGGCCAAGATGCCATCTTCCTTGACAATCAACTGCTGGCAACCTTGTGCATCGGCTGGTATACAACTGAGCGATGTGTGGTCGCCGTCGCGGATGTCTTCGTCAAACCATATCGCAATCAACTTGCGTAGTCTATCTTTTTCCATATAGTAATTGATAATTATTCGTGTTGTAATCCAAAAACTTACAAAATTACTAAAAAAAACTCACATTTGCAAATTTTCTGCAGATAATTATATCTGCACTTGTGAAAATTGTTGCACTTTTACAAGCGCAATTATAATTAGAACAGACAAGTTTGAGACAAACAAACGCCACGCGATTGCGTGACGCTTGTTTTGGCAGCGTATGTTTGATATCTGATACGCTTATTGTTTTTGCAAACTTAGCTTACTTGGCCTCAATACCTTGTACGCTATAGGTCTTGCCGTCGCGGATGAGGTAGAGATGTCCGTTGATGAACAACTTGGTAGTTGAACCAACAGTGCTGTTGTCAATAGCGGTAACAACTTTCTTTACCGGACGCAACTCGAGACGATTGTTGTATGTACCGGCCTCTGAGTAGATGGTCACTTTCTCGTACAGGTCATATGTGCGGTCGCTACGTGTATCATACAATTCGTAGTCGTTAGCATAAACCGGCATCTCGATGTTGATCTCGCCTGCTTCACGGAGCATGTAGCCGAGACGGATATTGTCCTCACTAGCCGGACAAACCATCTGTGCGCACTCGATGTTATCTACATCGATGAGGTACATCTGGATAGGTGCGGTAGAAGTCATGAACTTCGATGCATCACGGCCTGCCTCGTACTTCACGCTGGAGTTTGAACGGAAGATGATACGCGATTTGTCGGTATATCCACCTGCTGTAGCCTCAATATCCACGCGGCTGTTCTCTTCAACCTGTGCCGGAGCCTGACGTGCAGGAGCAGGATTGGCGTTCTTGTCGAACGTGATCATGACCTCACCCGGAGTCTGGATGAAGAATGCCTGCATCGGTTGGAATGCCAGCGAAGCGCTGCTGAGCAGTTCGTTGTCATAACCTGTGCCGTTCCACATCGTAGCTGACAGTTCAACGGTATCCGGAGCAATGATAGCCGAAGCCTCGATTGCTACGTTGTACGGGTTACCGATGAAGTTCCAGTTGGCGTTCTCGGCGTGAGCTGACTCGAATTCTTGCAGCATAACATTCACAGCCTTTGTTGCAACCATTTCAGGGTAAGCGTTCAAGCGGAGCATGCCGGCCTTTGTGCTGTAGATGATGTAACCTTGCTTAGCATAGAACTCCTTGGGGGTCATCCAGCCGGATTGTGCGCTGGCACGCAACTCGCCGCTGTATGTACCCCAAGCAACGTTTGCCAGAGAGTCGGTGATGAGCATCTCCGTCTGCCAGCCGTCGCCAATCATGATTTCCGGCAGGCAGAAGAATGTCCAAGCGTTAGCAGCAACAGGTATGTCGATGTACGAGTCGGCAAACAATGCTATGAACACGGTATCCTGTGTAACGGTAACCATGCGCTGCATATCGGTATTGCCGTCAGACCATTGTGTGAAGTGCTGTTCGGCCGGCTCGGTAGGATAGATGGTCACCTCTGTGCCGTATGTCACTGACTGCTGAATTGTAGTATCTGTGCCGCAGATGACAATTATGCTGTACTGGAGCTCTGTTTCCTCGTAGGTAGCGGTATAGTTCTCATCTCCCTCAACAGCGTGCAATTCAGGCTCCCAACCCGAGAAGGTGTAAGCTATACCTTGCTCAGTCGGACGATTCATACCCGTAGGAGCGGTAGGCATAGTGCCGTAGTCGAGTGTGTCTATCTTGAGTACAGTCTCATCGTAATCAAAGAACGTAACAACATAACGATTGACAATCGTGTCATACAGAGCAATGTACGTAGTCTCACCTTTTACGATAGAGTCACGTTCCGGACTCCAACCGGCAAATACGAATGTATATTGCGGGGTAGCTTGCAAAGTCGGATCTTGAATGCTGGGCAGCGGATCGCCGTAGTAGTACTGGGCTGACGAAAGAACGGTGCTGTCGGCGTTGAGGAACGTTACTGTGTACAGATCGTGGTTGTAGAAGGCAGTAACGGACTTCGTTGCATCCATGATAACCTGCAGCGGGTTGTCGGTTGACTGGTTGTCCCAAGAAGTGAAGGTGTAACCCGGAATAGTGCGTGCAGTAACCATAACTGTATCACCCAGGCTATATGCTCCGGCGCCTGTCGGTGCTTGCCCGGGGATGGAGCCACCAGTCTGATCGACTGCTACTGTTTCCAAGTCAACAACTACTGTTCCTGGGTCACCGGGGAAATTCTGTGCTACCATTGATGCGCTGAATAACATCGCAAAGATAGCTGTAAGAGTAGAGAACTTTTTCATTATCTATAGGGATTAATGTACTTGCGTTTATTGCTCACTTCAGCAGATAGGTTTGCCCCTGCTGAACGACTATGCCCTTGTAGTTCGCACCAGCCTGTATGCCCAAAATGTTGTACATAGGCTGAGTCAAGTCCAAGGCGTGACGAACTTTGACGTTAGGCAGTGCGTCTTCCAGATTATCATCCTCGGCTGTCAGTTCAAATTCGCTGAGCACGTCGATCTCGCCATTCTCATTTACTACGTACAGGCAATTGATAGTGCCACCACCATCCGACTCTTCCATCTTCACTTCGCCATACTCGGCATCGGGCGGCGTGATTGCGGTCTTGTTGAAGTCGGCTGATGCAAAGCCAGATAATGCAGGACCGCCGGTCTCGTCCAGTTTCTTTCCGTAGCGTATGCGTCGGCGCAGTGCCTGCGGGGATGGAACCGAGCGAACGTACATACTTACCGAGTCAAACGTGATAGTAGCGGTGGGAGCACCGGCGATAGGAACGATGCCTTCGGCAACCAATAGACCGTCACCGGTAATGATAATGTCGGATTGTGACGTGATAACTGTATCCGCCAGGATAGATGAAGTATCGCACAGAACAATTACCAAAGTTTCCGAGCCCTCATAACTGATGGCGGTAACCGTACTGTCACCGGCTGTCAGTTCAACATTGGTCAGCGTTAGGACATTTTCCTCGGTGTCGTACAGAATTGTCGAGTCGTTGAGCACATCGATCACCTTGTCGACTGTCGTAGTATCCGACACATCAACCGTATCGCCCATTATTATAATAACTGACGGGATATACAGATTGCCCGGATCTTCAGGAAATTCAGGCGTTTGTGCCGATAGCCGCGTGCTAAAGAATGCCAACAGCAACAGGCACAACATAAGCATGTGAGAGATGCGAGTTTGCATACGAAACCGAATAATTAGTTGCACTAACGCATTTTCGAACAAAGATACAAAAAAAATATCGTATTTGCAAATATTTTACAAATATTTAGACTTTTGTTACAAATAATTTGTTTTAATGCGTAAAATTTAGTATCTTTGCATGGCTTTTTTGATAACCCGATACACAATTACCGTTAACAATTTGCATATGAATATATCCTCTGTCATCAGTCATCGTCTTTGCCTGGGCGAAAAGCAGGTACAGGCCGTCATCAGTTTGCTCCGCGAGGGTGCAACAATCCCGTTTATAGCGCGTTATCGCAAGGAGCGCACAGGCTCGCTTGACGAGGTGCAGATCGCTGCTATCCAAACAGAGTACAATCGTCTGGAGGAACTGGAGCAACGTAAGCAGACGGTTCTCTCCACTATCGATGAGCAGGGCAAACTTACGCCCGAACTGCGTGAACGTATAGAGGCCTGCGAGGATGCCGTTGAGCTTGAAGATATCTATCTGCCTTACAAGCCTCATCGAAAGACACGTGCCGACAAAGCCCGTGAGCAGGGTCTGCAACCCTTGGCTGACCTGCTACTCAAGCAAGACCCGCGTATCGATTGCCGCCGTGAGGCACAACATTACGGTCAGCCTGATGAGGCTCTGCAGGGCGCACGAGACATCATTGCCGAGCAGATAAGTGTGGACGAGCGTTCGCGTAATGCCGTGCGCAGGGAGTTTGCGTATACAGCCATGATTAGGACAAAGGAAATCAAGCAACTTACCGAGCAACGTGCTCAGGAGGCAATGAACTATCGCGAGTATTTCCGTGTGGAAGAGCCGCTCAAGCGTATCAGTTCGCATCGGTTACTGGCTATACGCCGTGCAGAGACAGAAGGGTTCATTCGCGCTGATATATGTTGCGACCAGGAAAAGGCGTTGGACAAACTTGCCCGCATATGGCTTCGTAACAATTCCAATGCAGCCTATGAGGTTGAGCAGGCGATGGAGGATAGTTACAAACGACTGCTCAAACCTGCCATTGAGACGGAGTTTGCCGCCTCGTCGAAGCAAAAAGCTGACGCTGAGGCGATTCGCGTGTTTGCCACCAATCTCCGCCAATTGCTGTTGGAAAGTCCCCTTGGGCAGAAACGTGTTTTGGCGCTCGACCCGGGATTCCGTACGGGCTGCAAGCTCGTTTGTTTGTCAGCACAGGGCGACTTGCTCTATCATACGGCAATCTATCCACATCCTCCGGTCAGCAAGCCTGGCGAGGCAGAGACTATTCTTAACAAAGCATTGCATGACTATCAGATTGAGGCCATTGCAATCGGCAACGGTACTGCGAGCCGTGAGACAGAGGCTTTTGTGCGGTCAGTTACCAGTCATCAGCAATCAGTTATCGGCATATTTGTGGTGAGCGAGAGCGGTGCGTCGGTTTATTCGGCATCGAAGATTGCGCGCGAGGAGTTTCCTGACGAGGATGTGACCGTTCGCGGGGCAGTGAGTATTGGTCGCAGGCTGATGGATCCATTGGCGGAACTGGTGAAGATTGACCCGAAGAGTATAGGAGTAGGGCAGTATCAGCACGATGTGGATCAGACGGAACTCAAGAGGAGCCTGGATCAAACGGTGGAGAGTGTAGTTAACTATGTCGGTGTGGATGTCAATACTGCCAGCAAGCACCTGCTGACGTATATATCCGGCGTGGGGCCGGTGCTGGCACAAAACATAGTCAACTATCGGGCAGAGCATGGAGCGTTCCGCGATCGCCAATCGCTGATGCAGGTGCCTAAGATGGGACAGAAAACTTTTGAGCAATGTGCAGGGTTTCTGCGTATTGCCGGAGGCGCTAATCCGTTGGATAACACAGCTGTCCACCCTGAGAGTTATGCAATTGCTGCCCGACTGCAGCAAGCCAAGCAGGCGGGAAAAGAAGTGCGACTGGAGGATTATGTGACCGAGCAGGTCGGGCTGCCAACCTTGCAGGATATTTGGCATGAACTGGACAAACCGTCTCGTGACCCGCGTGAGCAGATTGAGGAGTTCCATTTTTCCGACACGGTACATACTATCGATGATTTGCAGGAAGGCATGACGCTGCCAGGTATAGTGACGAACATTAGCAATTTTGGCGCATTTGTTGATCTGGGTATCCATAAAGACGGATTGATTCACGTATCGCAGCTCCGTGGCAAACCTCTCGCGCTGCATCAGCATCTGACGGTCGAGGTTCTCAGCATCGACCGCGAGCGCAAGCGTATATCCCTGAAGCCGGCGCAATGCAATGCGTGAGTCTTCGGCACTATTGACCGGCAATGACGTACTTATGAGGCACTTATTACGTACTAACGACGCACTTATCACGCACTAAATTCTGAGCATGATATGTTTTGTTATATATACGTAGTATATATAACGTATAAATATGGTATAAATACTCATTGACACGTCATGGTTGAGATGAAACAGATATATAATAAGCAATCCCACACTGATTGATATCAATGTGGGATTGCAGTAGATAGAGGCGGACGATTACATTTCGTCGTTGACGTGCAATTGCTGTACGTACTTTGCATGAGCCATCTTCACACGTTTGATTTGGCTCGGAGCCTCGAATTGCTGGCGACGACGCAGCTCCTTGATGACACCGGTCTTATCGAATTTACGTTTGAATTTCTTAATCGCGCGCTCGATGTTCTCGCCTTCCTTAACAGGTACGATGATCATTGCATTACACCTCCTTTCCCGCTGATCCAGATTATTTTATAAATCATTGTTACTTTTTCAAAATGGGCTGCAAAAGTACAAAATGTTTGTGAATTTTGCAAATGTTCATGCAAAAAAACGGTTATTATTCTTCCGTTATCTTGCCGTCTGCGAAGTAGAGTTTGCGTCCGGGGTATTGTTCCGGCCATATGATATTGTGGGTGGACATGATAATCGTGATGCCGGCTTTGGATATACTATACAGCAAATCCATGATTTCTTTGCCAGTCTCATGGTCGAGATTACCTGTAGGCTCGTCGGCAAGAATCAGCGAAGGCATGTTCAGTAGTGCGCGTGCGATGACCACACGTTGTTGCTCGCCTCCGGAGAGCTGATAGGGCATTTTGTACGCTTTGTTGGCCATGCCAACTTGGTCCAGAACATCCATCACATGTGACTTCATGGCGTTCTTATCTTTCCAACCCGTAGCGCGCAACACAAACAGCAGGTTTTCCTCGACATTGCGGTCGGTCAGCAACTGGAAGTCCTGAAATACGACACCCAGTTTTCTGCGCAGATAAGGAACTTGCTTCCTGCGCAGTTTAGCCAGATCATAATCCAGAATCTGTGCTTCTCCGGAGGCTATAGGCAGTTCGCCGTACATGGTCTTCATGAACGACGATTTGCCCGAACCTACACGTCCTAGCAGGTAGACAAACTCGCCCTCACCAATCTCCAGATTGATATCCTTCAGTACAATTTGCTCTGCCTGATGGATGCTGACCTCATGATAGCGGATGATAGTACTCATTATTCCATCTCGTTGATTTTGTTTTCAATCTCTTCGGCTTGTTTCTTGAGCTCGTCAATCTTCTTTTGCAACCCTGCTACCAGTGCGTTGCCGCTCTTGGAGGTAAAGAACATGATATTGTTCTCCGCAGTGCGAATTTCAGCCTGCAGATTCTCGTACATGCGAATCAGTCTGTTGCGGTCGGTAAGATTGTCAAGGCTCTTGTGCCATTTCTCCGCAGCCTTCTCACGGCGTTGCTTAAACGCTTCACGCTCCTGCTTGGTAGCTTCACGTTTGGCCTCAAAGAATGAGTCGCAAGCTGCAGTGAACTGCTTCCAGATGTCGTCGGAATATTTGCGTGCTACAGGACCTACTTTCTTCCACTTCTCTTGCAATTCTACGAATGCCTGTGTAGCCTCTTGCCACTCCTGACTGGACTTGAGTTCTTCCGCTTTAGCCAGTAGTTCGCGTTTGAGCTTCAGGTTCTCGGAGAACATATCGCGGGTAGATTTGTAGAATCCCGCTTTGCTCTTGTAGAACTGTTCGCACAAGGCGCGGTACTCGTCGTAGATTGACTGGTTGAACTTCTTTGGTGCAAAACCTATGGTGCGCCACTCTTGCTGTATGGATTGTACAAGTTCAGCCGCCTCCTCCCAAGCCTTGTTGGACTTGAGTTTGGTTAGGTCGATGGCTTTCAGTCGCTCGATAAGCGCCTGCTTCTTCTGCAAATTTTCTTCCTCGCGCTGGTGCAGAGCATCAAAGTACGCCTGATGCTTCTTGTTGATAACCGTAGATGCCGCTTTGAAGCGCTCCCAGAGTGCTTCGCGCTGGTCACGGGCAACCGGACCTATTTCTGACCACTCGTTGTGCAACTGCTGCAACTGGCGATTAGCCTCAACGATGTTGTGGTTGGCGTCCAGCGCTTCTGCTTTTTCGCATAGTGCTGTCTTGAGTTCAAGGTTGCGTTTGAAATCCAAGTCACGCAGTTCGATATTGATTTTCACCAAGTCGTAGAACTGCTCCTGATACAGATTGTACTGACGCCACAGTTCCTGTACTTTGGGCGCGGGCACCTGACCGATGGTTTTCCACTCTGCCTGCAGGTCGCGCATCTTTTTCAAATCGGCCATCACGTCAGCCGTCTCGGGATTAGCCAATTCTTTCATCTGCGCAACGATATTCTCCTTGCGCAGCAGGTTCTGCTCTTGTTCGGCCGTTTGTTTTTTGAGAAGTTCATCGCGACGAACCTTGTAGTCGCTCAATAACTGACGAAACGCCTCTTCCGTCTCGTCGGCTGCAGCCTCAAACGTCTCGCCGGCTTCTTCTGCCGCTTTGCGTAATGCTTCTTGCTCCTGATGTACGATGCGATAGAAGTGATTCTTCAGTTCGGCTACTTGCTCTTTGATAGCAGTTACATCTCTTTCACTCAATAAGGTTCGCAGTTGTTCTACGATGGTTTGTTTTTCGTTTTCCATATGGGGGATAATTGGCGACTGTCAGCCATAGGGGCTACCAGCCATTAATTGTTAGTTGGTTGCGTTTACTTGGCATACGAGATGGCACGTGTCTCTCGGATGACGGTAATCTTGACTTGACCCGGGTATGTCATCTCGTCCTGAATCTTCTTGGCTATATCGTATGAGAGTAGTTCAGTATCTTTGTCGCTGATCTTGTCAGCACCCACAATCACGCGCAGTTCGCGTCCTGCCTGCAGAGCGTAGGTCTTGATGACACCCTCATGCGACATGGCTATATTCTCCAGATCTTTCAGTCGCTTAATGTAAGTCTCCACAATCTCGCGTCGTGCGCCCGGACGCGCACCTGATATGGCATCACACGCCTGCACGATGGGTGCGATGAGTGTGTCCATCTCTATCTCGTCGTGGTGAGCACCGACGGCGTTGCAGATCTCGGGTTTCTCGCCATACTTCTCGCATAGTTTCATGCCTACCTCTGCGTGTGGCAACTCGTAATCTTCGTCAGCTACTTTGCCGATATCGTGCAGCAGACCTGCGCGGCGTGCTGTTTTCGGGTTCAGGCCAAGTTCCGATGCCATGGTGGCGCAGAGGTTAGCTGTCTCGCGCGAGTGCTGCAGCAGATTCTGACCGTACGATGAACGGTACTTCATCTTGCCAACCAGACGAATAAGCTCGGGGTGCAGCCCATGCACGCCCAGGTCTATGGTTGTGCGTTTGCCTATCTCAACGATCTCTTCCTCGATCTGCTGTGTGACTTTGGCAACCACTTCCTCAATACGTGCCGGGTGTATTCGTCCGTCCTGCACGAGTTGATGCAGGCTGAGGCGTGCAATCTCACGGCGAATGGGGTCGAAAGCGCTGAGCGTGATACACTCAGGTGTGTCATCTACAACGATCTCCACACCCGTAGCGGCTTCCAGAGCACGGATGTTACGTCCTTCGCGACCGATGATGCGGCCTTTGACTTCGTCGTTGTCGATATGGAACACACTGACTGCGTTCTCTACCGCGGCTTCGGATGCCACGCGTTGGATGGTTTTGATGATTACTTTCTTTGCCTCAAGGTTAGCGTTGAGTCTGGCTTCGTCCATCGTCTCGTTGATGAAGGACATCGCTTCGGTACGTGCTTCGTCCTTTAGGCTTTGAACGAGTTGCTTCTTAGCCTCCTCGGCTGACATGCCTGACAATTCCTCCAACTGCTGTTGGGCTTGCTGGTGCAGTCTGTCGGTTTCGGCAGTCTTATAATCGATTACTTGCTGTTGCTTCTCAATCTGTTGCGTACGGTTTCGCAATTCATTCTGCTGTCGCTGCAGTTCGCCTTGTCGTTGGTTGAGTTGCTGCTCACGTTGTTGCAGACGTTGGTCGGCTTGCTGGCGTTTCTGCTCTTGCTGGCGAACCATATTCTCGTGCTCGGCTTTCAGTGCAATGAATTTCTCCTTAGCCTCGACAATCTTGTTCTTCTTGATAATCTCAGCTTCGGCGAGTGCCTTTCTGAATAATCCGTTGCGTGTAAATCGGCACACGAAGAAGCAGATTGTCGCTCCACACAGGAACGCTGCGATTGCAATGAGGGTTATCATTGTAGGGGTCATAGTTGTTGTGTTGTATTGGACGCGTCATCAGCGAGCGCGTCGATAATTGTTTGATTGATAGTGTTTATGCGTTGCATTACGGGTTCGATGTCGTATCGGGCATTCTCTCGCTGCAGATTGACTGCCGCTTCCAATGCGACATATACCCAAATCTGCTCTGCAGACTTGTTCTTCATGCCAGAACTATAGTACTGAAACCGCTGATTAAGGTGTGCGACTGCGTCACGATAGTACTTCTCTTCATTCCATGCTACCGGAAAGCGCAACGTGTGATCACCAACCTGCAGGTTGATATTCAGTGTGCTTGGAGTTTGTTCGGCCATAGTGATTTAGTGCTTCAATACATCAATAGTCCGATCGATATCGGCAATGATGGATTGGATATGGTTCTTGGCTTTTTGCCGTTGTGGAGAATCCACAGTTAAAGCATGTGCTATCTGCAGGTTTCTCAAGTCAGTTTGGGTTTGCCTGATTTGTGTTCGCAGAACGAACAATTCGTCGTTTTGCTGCTTGAGTTGTTCTTGCAGAGCAACGTTCTCACGTCTCGCCTGCTTGTAAGCCTCGATGAGATGTGATACGTTCTGCTCTATCTCCTGTAGTTGCTCCACGTTGTGATTCTTGTATTAGAAGCTATATCCGATACCCAAGCCAAGAACCGACTTGAATTGTACGCGCTCCTTGAGTTCACCGTTCTTGTCAGCGATGAGCACACCGGGATAGTACTTCATGTTGGTGGAAAGGCTGACATTCAGTACTTTGAGGAACTGATAGCTGATAGCCACGTCCCAGTCAACATCGAAGTGACCGAACTGGCGGTTGTTGTTGGAGTACTGGAAATACTTGTCAGCATCAGCCTGTGCGTCCCATGCGCCTTCACCATGGGATTCGTCAAACTTTTCCTTCAGGTCAAAACCTTTTCCCTGATACGGGGTGAACAAGCCGAGCGTAGTGCTCAGTGTCAGATTCTCGTACTTGTATGCGATAGCGCCCTTGAAAGACAAACCGAGTTTAGCGCGGAAGTCGCGAGGAATTTTATCACCTGCTATATAATCTACTCCGTTGACAGTTACAGCCTCCTTAGCATATGCATACGTGCCATAGCGTTGTTGCAAGTCGCTGCGGAAGTCGTAAGTACCAAGCGCACCGAACTCATCGGCATATTCTTGGTTGATCTTTGCGTTCATTGCATTGCTAACCCAGGCGGTAGATATACGACCTGCGATAGGTGAAAGATATATAGAGAAATCTGCACCGTTCACGCTCTTTTTCCAGTCGATACCTATCGAGATATCGGTGTACGAAGGAGCGAGCCACTTGGATATTGCAGGATTGTAACCTGCCTCATAACTGCGACCTAAAGCGTACTGGCTTTGGAAACTTCCGAGTGCGGTCAGATACCAATTCTCCTTGAATTCCCAACCAAATTTCGTTGCGAGCTTGATATTATCACTGGACTTCTGGAACGGATCTTCGGGTTGATCGATATAAGAGATTCCGAAATCGGTGTCAAAGTTCGTCTCCCAAGCGATAGCATTTTTGTGGTATAGGAGATGCAACTTGACGTATGCCACACCGTTGACGTTGTTATTACCGCCGGCAGCCCAGTTTACCAGACCTGTAGCGGCTGCGTTCAGACCTACTGCCCCATCAAACTTCCAGGCTTTCTCACCGGTATCAATGGCTTTCAAGTCGCCGACTGCATTCTTGGCTGCGACTGCCTGACCCTCTACTGTTGCTTTATCAACATCTTGAGCAAACATGCCTGCACTGAACAGGATGACTGCTATAAAGGTGAAGATTTTTTTCATTGTTGTTTCGTTATTTTTGGTTATTGATATTTTTATTGTTTCTTGTCGACCAGTTGACAAGTTGTCTAACTGCTGACAGGTGGATTAGTTTACTAGTATTGTGCGGCATCATATACTGCATCTGCAACCTCCGACCCTTTGAGTTTCTCGATTATGCAGAACGCAAAATCGCTACTCAGTCCCGGACCTTTGGCAGTGATGATGTTTTTCGACTCCACTACCAGTCCGCCTATGTAACTCTCGCCGAGGAAAGATTCAAATCCCGGGTAGCATGTGGCCTGTTTGCCCTCGAGTATTCCTAGGCGGCCAAGCACAGAAGGTGCGTAGCATATAGCTGCTATAAGTTTATCTTCCGCGTTATGCTTTTTGAGCAGGTTGCACAATGCTTCGTGGTTCTCCAGGTGGGCAGCTCCCCCCGGCAGGATAAGCATCTCTGCATCTGCGAAATTGCAATCTTCAAATAGCCGGTCGGCGTGAACGATTATCTTATGAGCGCCTGTTACCTGTATATTGCCTCGGATGGCAACTGTGGTCAGTTCTACGCCAGCACGGCGTAACAGATCGACTGTGGTCAGCGCCTCGATCTCCTCGAAGCCGTTGTCAAGAAAGAGATAGTTCATACTTAGTTCAATTTGAAAGTATATGTAATTTTTCCTACTTGAATCTTGTTGTCGGATGCAGAAAATTCTGCTTTGCGTGCTGCCTCCAATGCCACTTGGCGTGTCTGGTAGTCGCTGACGGTTGTGCCTTCGCCAATGGTAGCGGAAATCACCTTGCCTTCGCTGTTGACTTGAATATCCACAACCACACGTCCCTCTTGATTGAACTGTGTGGAAGGTCTAGGCAGTGCTTTGATGTTTCGTCCAGTTAGGCTCCAACTGTTGCCCCCCATCGAGCCATGACCGACAGGGTTCTGCGAGCCTTGTTGCGAAGCACCTTGCGTAGTACCGCTGCCTTGTGCACCCTGCTGGTTGTTTCCGAATAGTCCGCCTAAGGCTGCGGCTTTGTCGCGTTTTTCTTGCTCGATAGCAGCTTGCCGTGCGCGCTCTTCAGCCAACCTCTGCTCTTCTGCTCGGCGTTCGGCTTCCAAACGAGCCTGTTCCTCACGTTGCTTGCGGATGAGTTCCTGCTGTTCTGCACGGTGCTTGCGCTCTTCCTCACGTTGCTTGGCCAGAGCCAGTGACTCTTCGTCGTCCTGAACAACCAAGTCGTTCTCCGAAGGTGCTTGCGGTGTTGGAGGCGGCGCTTGCGTGACAAGCTCCGCGGGCATCGGCACGGCTTCGGGCTCAGCGCCACCGCCGTTCTCATTGTCGCCGAACGCTACCTCAACGCCCTCTTCTTCTGTCTCGCGTGGTGCCTCAACGGATACGTACCACAACATCAGCAAGAGCAGCGCCATAATAGCTGCTGTCAGCAAACCTGATTCTATTTTAGCTTTTTTGTTGTCGTCCATTACTTCCCATTTCTGGTGGCTACCACTAATTTCATATGATGGCTGTTGGCAATATCCAGTACGCGTACAACCTCTTTGTAAGCAATGTCTTCGTCAGCATGTAAGGCTATATACATGGCTGAATCTTGTTGTTGTACCGATGCCAAATATGGCTCAAGGTCCTCAGGCTCGATGGCAATAGGTTGTTCTTTTCCCAGCGCTACAAAATAGTTGCCGAGTTCGTCGATGCTGACTTTAGCCACTACCTGTTTGGTGTTTGTTTTCGCCTTAGCCTGCGGCAGATTGATCTTGATGTCATTGGGTGACGACATTGTGCTTGCCATCACGAAGAACAGCAGCAACAGGAAGATCAAGTCCGTCATCGACGACATGGCGAACGTGGCTTCGACTTTATTTCGTTTCTTTAAACTCATAGGGATTTAAAGACTAGAAGATTTCTGAATGTGAAGATTATGCAGGTTCGTTCAATAAGTCCATGAATTCCAGTGTCTTACCTTCCAACTGACGAACGACGCGGTCGATGCGAGAAACGAGGAAATTGTACATGAACATCGCGATGATACCAACAATTAGACCACCGATGGTAGTTACCATAGCCTGATACATACCTTCGCTTAATGCGGACATTTCGATCACGCCACTTGCGTTTTGTGCCATGTTGAAGAACGTTTGCACCATACCAAGAACCGTACCCAGGAAACCCAGCATCGGTGCTCCTGCAGCGATAGTGGCCATTATTACCAGGCCTTTCTCAAGAATGGATACTTCCAGATTACCTACGTTCTCAACAGCTACCTGTACGTCTTGCATCGGGCGGCCTATACGGCTTATGCCTTTCTCGATCATGCGAGCTGCAGGTGTGGCTGCTTGTTTGCATAAGTTCAGAGCAGAGTCAATCTTACCGTCGTGGATATAATCCTTGATGCGGTCCATGAATGAGCTGTCCTCTTTCGTAGCTTTGTGTAGGACAATCAGTCGCTCGATGAAGATGTAGATTGCCCATGCCAACAGCACAGCCAGGATAACCATAATCCAGCCGCCATATTGCGCCATGGTCAGCAGGTTGATAGACTCTTGTGCAGGCTCCTGTACCGGTGCAAATTGCTCAGCCAGAGCCGTTGTGTCGATTTGTAATAACATATTCTTAGTTTTTTAGATTATTCATTTGCAGCAAGCGAGATAGCGCTGTATCGTCTCTTTTATTCCCCAGTACAGGGCATCGGCTATCAGCTGGTGACCGATGCTGACTTCATCAATCCACGGGAAAGCGTGTATCAGTGCGGGCAGGTTGGTTGTACTCAGGTCATGACCCGCGTTCAGCCCCAATCCGACCTCTCGGGCTTTGAGTGCAGCATCGCGGTACATGGCTATTGCCTGTTCAGGGGCTTGCTCAAACATCTCTGCATACGGCCCTGTGTACAGTTCTACACGGTCAGCCTCGACGGATTTGGCGCCTTCTACCATTTCTACAATAGGGTTGATGAAGATAGATACTCGTATGCCTTCCTCGTGAAAACGCCGAGTTATCTCTGTCAAAAAGTCGCGGTGAGCGATAGTGTTCCATCCGTGGTTCGATGTTAACTGGTTGTGACCGTCAGGTACAAGCGTCACTTGTGCAGGTCTGACTTCGCAAACCATCTTTACGAACTCCGGTTCGGGATTCCCCTCGATATTCAACTCGGTGTGTATGCACCGTTTGATTGCATATACATCGCTGCGGCGTATATGCCGCTCGTCAGGACGCGGATGGATGGTTATGCCTTGTGCACCGAATCGTTCGCAGTCTTTGGCGAACTGTTCTACATTCGGCACATTCCCTCCACGTGCGTTGCGTAGGGTGGCTACCTTGTTGATATTTACGCTCAGTTTGGTCATTCTTTGTCCGTTCTTTGCGCGCGCATAAAAGCAAACCGCACAAACCACGACACAAAGTTACAAAAAAAATCTCAAATTTGCAAACAATTTGAGACTTTTTTTACAAAAAAGTGCATTTCGGCACTTTTGCGCGATATTTTAAGGATAATTTTGTGCTATTTGACGGGCTTTTCTGTGATTGCCCATCCAGTCAGAGTAGCCACGTAGGGAAGTAGACTGTATGCAATCTTTTGATGTCCGAGATAGTTGGGATGCCAACTTGCACCGAGATTTTCGTCGGTGTTGTGATGAATGCCTTCGAACAGACCGGCAGCATAGACGTTTTCCATTCCGCTGTCATGCACGGCGGCATGCACATATTCGAACATTTGCTCATTGGCTTTCGATGCCACACACAGGATCGGATGATCCTCACCGTAGTTGGCCTTGATGCTCTTGAGCAGTTTGATATAGTTCGCCACAAAATCCTCTCTATGTGGCAGCAAACGAGTGGAGAAATCGTTTGTTCCCAGATAGATAACTGTCAGTTGCGGTTTGAACGGATGAGTTGATGCCACCCATGCGCTGTCGCGTGAGCAGTCGAAGGTCTGCGTATATCGGTCAGGCATATACCATCCCGGAAACTTACTATTGTAGTTGCGTGCGATACCCATTCCGGAGTGTGAGATTGTCCAATAATCGGCTCCGAAGTACCGCGCAAGAATAGCGGCATAGGTTTTGGCAGGGTTCTGCGTTTCGATGGTGTAGGGGTCGGTGCGAACGCTATTCTCCGTGCCGTAACCGCAGGTGTAACTATCGCCTACAAATTCGATTTGTCGCTCGGCCAATGCCAGAGCCTGGCGCAGTTCGCCTTCCAGTTCGAAACTATGGAATGTAGTTATGCCTCGTTCTCCTTCCACGCGGCGCTGGATAAGCAGTTGATGCTCACGTCTGTCGCGTTTTGCGGAGTAGAGTACAATAGTGGTGTCGCTACTCTCAAGCCGGATAATTTTGTCCGGTTCAGCGGCGAACGGGCTATCGATCCACAGGTTGAACTCTATCGGGCTTGCCGAAGAGGCATGTAGCGCAACGTAGTTGCCTGTGAATGTGAGGCGTGCGTATGTGGCGCTGTAGTCAAAACTCACGCCATCAGCATTGGTCAATGTGCGTCCGACATAGGTGATACGACTATCGTCGGCCTTGTATATCGTACGCGCTTGCACGCACATAGCGCACATCGCACACAATACAATAAAAAAGAACTTTCTCATGATAGTTTCTATTATTCGAATGCGCCCATTTGCAGCATGGCTACCTCGCGTTCGGTCAGGAAGCGGTAGCGTCCGCGCGGTACATTGCGCTTGGTAAGTCCGGCGAAGCTCACGCGGTCGAGGGTGACAACTTTGTAACCGACTTTCTCGAATATGCGACGAACCACACGATTCTGGCCAGAGTGAATCTCCAGTCCAAGATGTTTGCGGTCTTTGTCGGTGAACTCCAGTGCATCGGGAATGATTTCCTCATCGTCCAGTGTGATGCCGTGACGGATGAGTATCTCATCTTCCTCTGCAAGATCGCGGTCGAGGGTTACTGCATAGATTTTCTTTTTGCCGAATTTAGGGTGTGTGAGTTTGGATGCCAGATCACCATCGTTGGTGAGCAGCAGTACACCCGTTGTGTTGCGGTCGAGACGACCTACCGGGTAGATGCGTTCGGAGCAGGCGTTCTTCACTATATCCATCACGGTGCGACGCTCCTCGGGATCATCGGTAGTGGTGACACAATTCTTGGGCTTATTGAGCAAAATGTACACTTTACGCTCGCGGCGTACGGGCTGATGATGAAACATCACTTTGTCTGTAGGCAGTACTTTTGCTCCGAGGCTGTCAACAACTTCGCCGTTGACAGTTACTACACCGGCCTGGATGAAATCATCCGCTTCGCGCCTGCTACAGAATCCTGCGTTTGCGAGGAACTTGTTCAGACGTATGGGCTTTGTAGGATCTTCGTAGCGCTCGCGGTACTCAATTTGTTTGCGTTGCGAATAAACGCTATTGTGTCGCTGCGGTGCCGGGCGATTTTGTCCTTGGGCAGCGCGATTGCCGTAGTTGTTGCCTGCAGGAGCCTGTCTGCGGTTACCGTAGTATTGTCCGCCCTGCTGCTCTCTGCGCGGACGGCTATATGCTCCATCTGCATTTGTGTGATATTGTCCTTCGCCACGGTGATATGACGATGAAACGGCTTGACGTCCGTATACGGAGTTGCCGCTACGAACGATACGTGTGCGTTGACGAGGTGCACGTTGGTCATTGTTGTTGGCGTACTCTCCCGGATTCGCATCGGGGCGGAACGCAGGTCTGTAATTGGAAGACCGATTGTTGTCGTACATAATACTGTTGAATTAGGATTTTGGGCTTAGGCGTAATGGTATTATTTTCAGCTGTCCGTTGCCAGCTGTCCGTTTTACTTTGATTTTTTCAAAACGGACTCTACCGATACATATCGCATGTTTCCGGCAGAGTCCGTGTCTGTTGCGTCATCGCAATTTGTTTCGTGCAATCAGCCGAATACTTAAGCTTCGGCAGCTTGCTCTACCGCCAGTTTACCACGATAGTATCCGCAGCTGGGGCATACAGTGTGGTAGATGTAGTGTGCGCCGCAGTTCGGACAGATAGCCAATGCGGGCAACTTAGCTACGTCATGAGTACGACGTTTCGCTTGACGGGTGTGCGATTGTCTACGTTTAGGATGTGCCATAATTATTTACAATTTAATCATTTACAATTTGTTCGTTATACTTATTATCTAATCATTCGGGTTCCGCAGTGCTACTGAGATGACTGCTGTCCCGCTCTGTTTTGTTAGCGGGAACCCCGAAAGCTTGGAGAAGTTGTTGCATATCGGGAGTGCATTCACCATCCGGGTGACTGTGCACCAGCGGAAGATTGATTGTTATCGTTTCGTAAGCCAGCCATCCGAGGTCGAGTGTATCGGTTTGTTCGTCTTCCTCGTCAGGCAGGATATCGTCCTGAACATCCACAGTGTAGGGCATATCCGTAAGGCATCTGCCACAGATGAGCAGTACTTCGCCCTTGACTGCTAAATGCAGGCTGTAGTCGCTTTCGCGCAATTGCAGGTCAGCTTCAATGTCAACGTTTCCTCCGGTGATTTCGCTATTTTCAATCGCCTTGAAGTACGCGTCATCCAAGTGGAATGCGAAATGGTGCTTTCCTTGCTCCAACTCGTTGAGCCGCAATACTATGTTCTTGCTGTCCTCTGCCATTTCGGTGACGTATCTACTGCTATTGCGCAATTAAATAGGGCCTTCGGTCGGAGGCCTCTGTTCTAAAAGCGCTGCAAAGGTACAAAAATAATTTTGTATTTGCAAATATTCCCGGCAAAAACTGTACATTTTCCGTTACTTTCTACAAAATGTTAGTCGGTGTTTGCATTTTATAGGCATAAAAATCTTATTTTTCTCATAATTATCATGTCAAAATTTGCATATATCAAATATTTTTTGTATCTTTGCACGTTTGATTCCAGATTAACGATATACTACATTAAACAACAGCGAAATATGGTCAAATTGTTTCTGACAGATGTTGACGGTTGTATGACCGATGGCGGGATGTATTACGGCAACGACGGAACAGAGCTCAAGCGCTTTTGCGTATATGACGGTATGGGTATGATGCTGCTTCGCCAGGCCGGTGTGCCATGCGGCATACTGACTAGCGAACGGGTGCAACTGGTAGTCAACCGGGCTCGCAAACTCAATCTCGATTATCTGTATCTCGGTACGGGTAGCAAAGCCGGTCAGGATTCGACTATCCGTTATTCGCCTGCCAGGGCTGAGGCTCAGCAACTTCCGTTCCGCACCAAGCGTGAGGCTGCTGAGGATATATGCAGTGAACTGGGCATAACGCTGTCTGAAGTGTGCTTTGTGGGGGACGATGTGAATGATATCGACCTACTGCAAGCAGTTGGTTATCCAATGTGTCCGCCAAACGCGGTTCCTGAGGTGCTTACCGTGCCGGGTATACGTGTGCTCAATACGGCCGGCGGACAGGGGGCTATACGCGAGGCTACAGGGTTAGCGTTGCAGACGTTGGATAAATAGCCGTACTGAAAATGAGTGTTGACGAACTGAGGAACATATTGCATGTCAAGTATCCGGCAATGGAGGTAGTACCCATTCGGCACAGGGATTTGGTGTTTGAGGAGCGTGTGCGGTTGAAGTGCTTTCATTGTCGCAATTACCAGACCAAGTGGACTTGCCCGGGAAAATTGCCGCAATTCGACTTTCGGAAAATCATCGGTGAATATGATCAGATGGCTGTTGTGATAAATCGTCAGTCTAATGTTTCCGAAGCGGAAGGAATGAAGGAGGCATACCGGAAGGTTGGTAATGAGTTGCACGAGGCACTTTTACATTTGGAAGCCGAGTTGAAGAAGCGCAATAATCCTTTGGCGCAATCGTTTATCGGAGGTTATTGTGACCTTTGCAAGGATGGTTGTCCGGCAGACAAATGTGCCAACCCCGAACAAGCACGTGTGTCGTGGGATGCCACGGGCTGTAACATTGTCCGCTCATTGGCAAATATCGGTATACATGTCGTGTTTGGCGGTAAGGATGTGTGCCGCTACGGACTGATATTATGGTGATAGGCAACAACTATGGTAAAACCCCGAGTATTGTCTAGGATTCTTTCGGTAAAACCTCGGTTAAGTTTCTAAAAGTTCACAATAAAGTATTACAAATAGCAACAACTAAATGCCGTTATGGGCTATTTGTTTGGTAATAATAAATATGTAAAATTGGCAATATCCTGACAATTACTTGCAGATTCTTGCCCGCAACGGCTATAATATTATACTGGTTAAGGAGGAGGGATATCTTCCCGCTCGCATACCCACAGAAAACGGAGTAATAATTACCACATGGCGAACACACGTAAATATAGAAACATCGTCATTTATGCAAATATGGGGCGTTATTAAAAGCTATTTGCAGTCTCCCGACAGGGGGCAGCCGCTTGTTGTGTTTACACATGAATGGGCGTTAGCAAGACAAAGAGTAATATTTCGATTGATAATAACAATTATATTTTTGCGCCTGTATAAGTTTAATTTCCTATAAATTATGGCATCTTTTAAACGATTCATAGACGTACAAGTTCCAATCAATACGTGCACTTTGCGCTGTCCGTATTGTTACGTTACACATCATAAGCTTTTCAGTCAGCAGTTGCCGAAATTCAAGTATAGCGTCGACCAATGGAAAAGTGCTTTTGCGCCTGAACGTTGGGGGGGGAGATGTATGGTGAACTTCTGCGCAGCGGGCGAGACTTTGTTGGCGCCGGAGATGGTTGATTATATCCGCGTTACATTGGAACAGGGACATTACGTGATGGTCGTTACTAATTGCACTGTTGATAGAGCTTTCGACCGAATATGCACCGAGTACTCTTCGGAGCTGATGGAGAGATTATTCTTTAAGTGCTCATATCACTACTTACAACTTAAGCAGCGCGGTCTGATTGAACGTTTCTTCAAGAACATTCAAAAGGTGCGTGACAGGGGCGCGTCGTTCACTTTGGAACTAACGCCTCATGATGAGCTCATTCCATTTATAGAAGAATTAAAGCAGGTAGCCATAGAGCATGTAGGCGCTCTTCCGCATGTGACCGTTGCTCGCGACGAACACTATATGGAAAACCTGCCGATTCTGACGAATTTGTCTCGTGAGGAATACAAGCACTTGTGGGGGCAGTTCGATTCTTCTTTATTTGAATTCAAATTATCAATCTTCAACGAGCCACGTAAGGAGTTCTGCTATGCCGGCAGTTGGACATTTGCCTTGGATATGGGCAGTGGCAAACTTAGACAATGCTATCGATGCTTGTATGCGCAAAATATCCTTGACAATCCGGAAAAGCCAATACGTTTTTTGCCGATAGGCCACTATTGCCAAGAGCCACATTGCTTTAACGGTCATGCATGGCTCGGATTTGGTGCCATCCCGACTTTGTCTACCCCGACGTTTGCCGAGATGCGCAACCGGATTTGTACTGATGGAACAGAGTGGCTCACGCCTGTCTGCAAAGAAGCGATGGAGACCAAATTGAAAGAGACGAATGAAGTGTTGTCTACTAAAGAGGAACGTTGTGCCGACCTGCAAATGTGCTGGCGCGTGCCTGTTGACAGGGCAAAGCGATTTGTGAAAAAATTTATCAAATGACCTCCACAGACAAAATAGTACAACTCCGGCAAGCGATTGTTAGTCAGTTAAATCCACTGATAGACAGGGATTATTTCCTGTTAGAATTGCCGTATTACAATAATATCGGTGATGTGTTAATCTGGCAAGGGGAAGAGGATTTTCTTCGTACGCTACCATTCACTTGCAAAGGCCGCTATGCATTGGAGACATTCACTTTTCCGACTATTCCCGACGGAACACTTATACTCTTTCAAGGCGGTGGCAACTTCGGCGACCTATGGACGAAGCATCATGAGTTCAAAATGAAAATTGTGGAACATTACACGAATTGTAAGTTTCTGTTCCTGCCGCAAACGGTGTTTTTCCAAAACGAGGCCAACCTCCAGGCTTGCGCCAAAAGACTATCAGAAAACAAGAACATAACAATCTGTGCTCGTGACAAAGCTTCGTACGATATACTTAAGCAAAATTTCAGCAATACTGTTCTGCTTGTTCCTGACATGGCGTTCTGCATTAACCGCAACCGTCTGCAGAAGTGTACCACGCCGAATGAGCAAGACATGCTGATGATACGTAACGATGTAGAGTTGCAGCCCTCAGACGAATTGGCGTCATTAATGGACCAGAAGAGCATTGCAGTTCGTGACTGGCCTCCGATGGAGCGACGTGACCTTTTTACTTGGTTGCTCGTCAAGTTTTCGCCAATTGTCAGCCCGAGACTGCTGGATTGGTACTGCCAGCAGATTTACATGCCTTACCTTGTCCGATGCGGTGTGCGTTTCATAAATAGGTACAGAACGATCCATTCTACCCGTCTGCATGGCGCAATACTTGCACTCCTGTTAGGAAAGGATGTCGTACTTTATGATAACAGTTACGGCAAGAATAGTGGGTTCTACAACACGTGGCTCGCTGATTGCGAGAGCATAACACTCAAGCGATGAACGATTGCAAGATATCCATAGCGTTTCCTGTATATGACGTAGCCGCCTACGTTGAGCGGTCGTTATGCTCGGCGTTGGAGCAAACGTTCGCGTTGCCCTACGAAGTGCTGGTGATAGACGACAAGGGAACAGACAACAGTATGGACATTGTCCGGCGTGTGCAGAATGAGCATCCTCAAGGCGAGCGAATCCGCATCGTTGAACATCTGCAGAACAAAGGCTTGGGCGAGGCAAGCAACACCGCGATTGATAATGCCAATGGCAAATATCTACTGTTCCTTGACTCCGATGACCTACTTGAACCGAATGCGCTGCAAATACTCTATACAAAAGCAGAGAATGTGCATGCTGAAGTCGTAATCGGGTCGTATCAAGAAGTTAATGAACAGGGTGAGGTAGGCGAGAAACATGTTTTTTCGGACAGGACAATCATTCATCCGTCTGCATTGGTGTATGACTATATTCGTCATCATAAGGAACCTAACATTCACCGTTGGAACAAACTCTTCCTTCTCTCGTTCCTGCGTGAATGCCAGATTCGCTGTGTGCACCGCATCATGGAGGACTCTGTATTTGATTTCAATGTGCGTGCCAATGCGAGTAGAGTGGTGATTTGTGACAACATAACATTGCATTATCTGATTCGCGCAAACTCTATCATGACTTCTGTCCAACGCACTGGTGCTCCAGATGTTTACGCCGAAGTATATTCAGATATAATCTATCAGGTGCAGGATTTGATTCGAACGAAATACCACGATGTACCGGGCATATATAACTATTACTATCAGCGTCTCTACGGCTCACTGCTGCAATTGCGCCGTACATCATATACACCAGAGCAAAAGCAGTTGTTCGAACAGGCGGCGCAAGGATGCAACGATTTTGTACCATCTGTCCATGCTCTCGACCTGACGCGCTACCGCTTTGTTTATCTGTGGTGTAAGTGGCGGAAATGTCAGAATTGTGACACGTTCCTGCAAGGCTATGTTAATTCTCGTAAACTTTGGGGTTACGCTGTGCGTTGCTTACTGAAACTATTGTAAAAGATGAAACTACTCTCCATCATAATTCCTACGTACAACATGGCAGCACTACTGCCGCGGTGCTTGGACTCGCTGGTATCTGCAAAACAGGCTGACTTGCTGGATATACTCGTGGTGAACGACGGCAGCAAGGACAACTCGCTGGAGATAGCTCAGGGCTATGCGTGGAAATATCCGACCATCGTACACGTAATTGACAAGCCCAACGGCAATTACGGCTCGACCATCAATGCCGCACTACCTGTGGCAACGGGGCAATATGTCAAAGTACTTGACTCCGACGATTGGTTTGATACCGTCGTGCTCGACGAATTGCTGACGACTATTGGCAATTTTGTTTCGCCTGTAAGAACAGAATCTTCCGGGCAGTCAGCAAGCAGTATTCAGTTACCCGACATGCTTGTTACGCATTTCACACAGATTGGCGCCTCTACGCGCGAGGTTTATCGCTACAACACAATGGGACGTGAACCATATGAGTACGGCAAGGTGTATGATTTGGATGAAGTGCTAAAGGATGGCTATATCCGTTTCTTCCTGATGCACGCTTTGACGTATCGCACTGAACTGCTCCGGAAGATAGGTTATCGCCAGACGGAAGGTGTTAGTTATACCGACACTGAGTGGGCATGTTATCCGACATTCTATGCTGCGACCATATGTTTCCTAAATCTCAATCTCTACCAGTACAACCTCGACCGAGAGGGGCAAACAATGGCTCCCGAAGTGCTGATGAAAAGCGTGCGCCAATTACAGACTGTGACAGATGCTATGCTTGCTTACTACGAAGCTCATGCAGTCGACTTGTCACCTGTGCGGCGTAGTTGGATGGAGCAGTATTATATCAACCGATTGCGAATTCTGTACAAGATTTACCTGTTGGATATGCCCCGAGCAGACTTCAGCGCAGACGATCTCGAACAGATAGATGCTAAGTATGCGCCAATCTGCAAGAGAAATGGATGGAAGGTTAAGTTGTATCCGGAGAACAAGATTCTGCGAACAGAGTATGTTTCGTATTGGCATAAGCATCACCACCGATGGCCTGAGTGGTATGAGCGATTTAACCGCCATGTGGATATATTGGTAAAGTGGCTGTATGTTCGCTTGTTCAGGCGATAACCAATATCCGGTTGCAAATGTCTAAAAGCTGAAATATGATGCCGAAGGTAAGTATTATAATACCCGTATATAACTCCGCGAAGTACATTCGACGTTGCTTATTGTCTGTCAACTCGCAGACACTTACTGGCATGGAGGTTCTGTTGATTGATAACTGTGGCATCGACGATAGTATAGCTATTGCTGAGGCTTTTATTAGCCAATCTAAGCGTGAAGATATAGCCTATCGCATATTCGCCACGCCAACTAACAACGGGCCAGCTGCAGCGCGAAACCTAGGTTTGCAACTGGCCACGGGTGAGTATGTGGCGTTTTTGGATGCTGATGACTGGGTAGAGCCGGATATGTATGCACTGCTCTATACCAAAGCCAAGGGGGCAGACTTGAGTTGCGGCAATCTGAGTCAGGATTTTGAGGATGGTTGTCGGCCACGCATATTGACCAACCCGCGTTTGCCGCACACCGAGATTACTGTGCCTGTTCGTCGTTGGCTATTGCGCTCATTCGTATCTTACTTTACAACATATATATATCGCCGCGATTGGTTGATGGAACATGGTATAGTGTTTCCCGAGACCCGCAGTGCCGAGGATAGCGCGTTTCTAACGTGTTGCCTGCTGTCGGCCAATCGTATTGCACAGACAGAAAAGCCCTTGTATCACTATGTTATCCACGCCGGTAGTCTTACGGCTCGTCGTGTGTGGAAAGGCGCAGACAAGCGCCGTGCTTTCGGGGCGGTGCTAGACTATGCCCGTAAGCAAGGTGTTATGTCTATATACCGCTGGCAACTATACTTTATATACGTAAAGAAGGCATTGCTTGTTCCCATATTAGAACTTCTATAGTTCGTTTTATTTAATTCGTTATTTCAGCTATGCGCATCAAAATATTCTGTCGTTCGTTTGACCTCAAACTCTATCGTTTGAGCCGTGGGTTGTACGAGGGTTGGGGGCTTCCCTGCGTTAGACTCACAGACCAGACTGCTGACGGCTATTTCCGGACCATGCTTCGCGATACGGATTGCGATATCGCTATCAATGTTGACGAGGATTGCTTCATAACTTCCCGTCAAGCGGTGATGGATTTGGTGGAATATGTGGTGGCAAACGGTATAGCTAACGCCGGTTGTCCCGATGGCGGAACATGGGTGCCGCGAGGCGCTAACCCGCTGGTAACCAATCCGTTCTTTAATGTGCTGAACCTTAATCTGTTGCGTGAGCAGTACTCGCGAGCAGCGGAAAAGGACTTTGACTACAATGCACATAAACAGCAGATGGTTGATGCCTATCCCAAGCAGATGCTTGTTGCCAATCGCTCATACGACTTCGATCTTGCAGACCATGAACCGTATTATCAGTTCTTTTTATGGCAGGCGTGCAACACGCAAACGCTCTATCTCAATTCGTCGCGCCATCAAGACAATTGGACAACTATCCTCTATAACCAGAACGGTGACGAACTATGCCGTCATACATGGCTTGCGCGGTTCTACTCGGTACCTGCATTCGTTGTGCAGCACTGGCAACCTAATGCCGGTAAGCAGCAGCAGCGTATCGATAATATCATAACTGAGGCTTACCGGATGAACGGAACAGCGCTACCTGTGTTTACGTCAGCCGACCATTGTGCTTTTGTGTGGAACAAGATCGTACGCTGGCTTATTAAGATTCCACAACGTATAGCCGGTTGGCCTGCTAAACTAAGCAAATTGTCAAAAAAGCGTGGCAAATAATTATTTTATCCCCGAAAAATTTGCAAATGTGCAATATTTGTCGTAAATTTGTACGTTTTTGTGTGACAACAAATCATAACAATCGTAAAAATAACTAAAATCACATACAATTATGCAAATCAAAGTTAGTAATGCAAGTCCGATGCAATTCCGTGAGGTAACCGTTCAGGCACATCTGCCCGAGAACCTTAACAAGTTGCGTGAGCTTGCTTTCAACCTCTGGTGGGTGTGGAATAGCGATGCCAAGAACCTATTCCGTCAGATTGACAACGACATGTGGCACCGCGCACAGTCCAACCCCGTATTGCTGCTGAATATGCTTGGTTATGACCGTTTGCTCGAGTTGAGCAAGGATCGCGTGTTTATGGCACAACTCGACTCCATCTACGAGGATTTTACCGAGTACATGAAAGTGCCGCACAACTCCGAGCGTCCGTCGGTAGCATATTTCTCGATGGAGTATGGCTTGAGCAGTGTGCTCAAAATTTATTCCGGTGGTCTGGGCATTTTGGCCGGCGACTATCTCAAGGAAGCTTCAGACAGCAATGTAGATATGACCGCTATCGGTTTCCTGTATCGCTACGGATATTTTACACAAACCCTTTCTCCTGAAGGACAACAGATTGCCAACTACGAAGCGCAGAACTTCAACAACCTGCCCATCACGCAGGTGCGCAATGAGGACGGCAGCCCGATGGTGATTGACGTGCCATACCCTGACCGTTTCGTTCACGCTTATTTGTGGAAAGTGAATGTAGGCCGTATACAGCTCTACCTGCTCGATACCGATAACGAGATGAACTCAGAGTGGGATTGCCAGATTACCCACCAGCTTTACGGTGGCGATTGGGAAAATCGTATTAAGCAAGAGATTCTGCTTGGTATAGGCGGTGTGCTGGCTCTGAACAAACTCGGAATAAAGAAAGATGTTTACCACTGCAATGAGGGTCACGCAGCCTTGATGGGACTACAGCGAATGGTTGACTTAGTTAACGAAGGACTGAATTTCCGTCAGGCTTTGGAGGTAGTTCGCGCAAGCGGATTGTACACCTGTCATACGCCGGTGCCTGCCGGTCACGATTACTTCGAGGAGGGGCTATTCTACAAGTATATGCATACTTATGCCGACAAACTGGGTATAGAGTGGGGTGATCTGATTGGTTTGGGCCGTTCTAATCCCGAAGACGGCAGCGAGAAGTTCTCGATGTCTGTATTTGCCCTTAACACCTGTCAGGAAGCTAACGGTGTTTCTTGGCTGCACGGCGAAGTAAGCAAGAAGATGTTCTCGCCTATATGGAAAGGCTACTATCCCGAGGAGTTACATGTTAGTTATGTTACCAACGGTGTTCACATGCCTACATGGGCAGCGTCGGAGTGGAAAAAGGTATATCGCCAGAACTTCCCTAAGGGCTTCTGGACAGACCAGTCAAATCTCGATATGTGGCGTGAGTATCTCAATATCCCCGACGAGATGATTTGGGACACACGTATGTACCTCAAGAAACGACTGATTGACTATATACGTCACAAGTTCCAGGAAGATTGGATGAAGACACAGGGTGACCCCGCACGTATTGTGCGCGCTCTAAATGAGATGAACCCCAGTACGCTGATTATCGGTTTCGGTCGCCGTTTCGCTACCTACAAACGTGCGCACCTGTTGTTTACTGATCTGGAGCGTTTGGAGCGTTTGGTGAACAACCCCAATTACCCCGTTCAGTTCCTGTTTACCGGCAAGGCGCATCCCGCAGACGGTGCCGGTCAGGGACTCATCAAGCGTATTATCGAGATCAGCCGTATGCCGCAGTTCCTGGGTAAGATTATCTTCCTCGAGAACTACGATATGGATCTTGCCAAGCGTCTTATCTCCGGTGTGGATATATGGCTCAATACGCCTACACGTCCGCTCGAGGCTTCCGGTACTTCCGGTGAAAAAGCTCAGATGAACGGTGTGCTGAACTTCTCGGTACTTGACGGATGGTGGTATGAGGGTTATGTGCCCGGAGCCGGTTGGGCGTTGACGGACAAACGTACCTACGAGAACCAGGCTCACCAGGATCAACTTGATGCGGCTACCATCTATCAGATGCTCGAGGGCGAAATAATACCTATGTACTATGCACGTAACCCGCAAGGTTACTCTCCGGCATGGGTAGCAGCTATCAAAAAGAGTGTTACTGAGATTACTCCGCGCTTCACTACGAAGCGTATGATGGATGACTATTTCGACCGTTTCTACTGCAAACTCGCCAAGCGTCATGCTACGCTCACTGCAAACAACTACGAATTGGCCAAACAGATTGTAGGTTGGAAGGAGAATCTCGTCAATCACTGGGACGAGATCAGTCTCGTCAGCAGCAATGTGGATGAGGTACTTAGTGCCGGTGTGATGGTAGGTGAACAGTACAAACTTGAGGTTATTCTTGATACCAAGGGCTTGGGCGACAAGGGCATAGGCGTTGAACTGGTAGTTACGCGCTCATCACTGCACAACAACGACAAACTCTACCAAGTACAAGAGTTCGAACTCAAGAAGGCTGTAGGCACTATCTTGCATTTCGAGACTACCTACCTCGCCAACTATGCAGGTGCGCTCAAGTTCGGTTTGCGTATGTTCCCGAAGAACGACCTGTTGCCGCATCGTATGGACTTCTGCTACGTTCGCTGGCTGTAATTTGTGTAAATGATAAACGTCGAGCACTTATACAAGTCAATAGGCAAAACCTCCATCCTCAAAGATGTGTCGTTACACATCGGTGAGGGGGAGGTCGTTGGATTGCTTGGACCGAATGGCGCTGGCAAGTCCACGCTGATGAAGGTGCTCACGGGCTTGTGGCAGGCTGATGCCGGACGAGTGGATGTATGTGGAGTAGACGTACTCGGTCATCCTGATGATGTGCACCGACATATAGGTTACCTGCCCGAGCAGAACCCTCTTTATGCAGACATGTATGTACGCGAATACCTGGCGTTCATAGCCCGTATGCGAGAGAGTAAAAAATCAGAGGTTAGAAATCCTAAATCTGAACTTAGTTCAGTTATGGATCAGGTAGGCTTAATGCCAGAGGCAGACAAGCGTATCCGCCAACTTAGCAAGGGGTACAAACAACGTGTAGGGTTGGCTGCCGCTATGCTGGGTAATCCTGAGGTCCTCATTTTGGATGAGCCTACTACAGGTCTTGACCCAAATCAACTTGACGATATCCGTTCACTTATTCGCAATCTGGGCAAGAATCATACCATCATTCTCTCCACACACATTCTGCAAGAAGTCAAAACAATATGCAGCCGCGTGATTATTATTAACCATGGCCAAATTTGCCTTGACGAGCCACTGATTGCTATCCCAGACCTCGAATCTACTTTCAAGACTGTTACGCTAAATGCCTAAATTGTAGCAGAATATTTGCCTCCTACAGCAAAGCAGATAGTTCGAATGAAATGAGAAATGAAAAGGAAAATGACAATATGGTAAATGATTTTGACATCCGCCAACAGATGAACGAGAAGGAGCAGGACTCAGCCTTGCGTCCTCTGCGCTTTGCTGATTTTGCCGGTCAGACCAAGATTGTCAGCAATCTGCGTATCTTTGTTGAGGCGGCCAAACTTCGAGGTGAGAGTCTCGACCATGTGTTGCTGTTCGGCCCTCCGGGCTTAGGTAAGACAACTCTAAGCAACATCATAGCCAACGAACTTGGCGTAGGTTTCAAAGTCACCTCCGGTCCGGTGCTAGACAAACCCGGTGACCTTGCGGGGTTGCTTACTTCGCTTGAGCCGAACGATGTTCTCTTCATAGATGAGATTCATCGCCTTTCACCGGTAGTAGAGGAGTATCTGTATTCCGCGATGGAGGATTATCGCATCGATATCATGATTGATAAAGGTCCTTCGGCACGCACCATCCAAATCGATCTCAACCACTTTACTCTCATCGGTGCGACAACACGTAGCGGCCTGCTTACCTCGCCTTTGCGTGCACGATTTGGCATCAACTGCCATCTTGAATATTACGATGCCGACATCCTTGCAGCTATCGTGGCGCGAAGTGCCGGCTTGTTGGGTGTGCAGATAGATAGCCATGCTGCTGCAGAGATTGCCCGTCGCAGTCGCGGTACGCCACGTATAGCCAACGCTTTGCTGCGACGTGTTCGCGACTTTGCGCAAGTCAAGGGCGACGGAAAGGTAGATTTGGATATAGCCCAATACGCGCTCGAGGCACTCAATATCGATACGTTCGGACTCGACGAGATTGACAACAAACTTCTTACTACCATTATTGATAAGTTCCGCGGCGGTCCTGTCGGTCTGAATACAATTGCTACCGCTATGGGTGAGGACGCAGGCACGATAGAGGATGTATACGAGCCCTATCTGATTAAGGAGGGCTTCATCAAGCGCACTCCACGCGGCCGCGAAGTTACTGAACTCGCCTACAGGCATTTACACCGCTCACCTATCAGCCACGACGCTCAGGGCTCGTTGTTTTGACGCGGCAGGCCAAGCATATAGGGTGTCATACAACACCCAAAAAGCAGTTATGTCAAATCATAACTGCTTTTTATTTTTTTTCTCTGAAAATGTTTGCAAATATGCAGTTTTTATCTCTTCTTGCTACACTCGAAAGATTATTTTCGTGTATAATTTGCATAATTCAGAAAATTTTCGTACCTTTGTAGCCAAATATGTTTTTACCTATGCAACCCTACAAAGCTATATTTCTCGACTGGGATGACACCATAGGCGATTTCTCCCGTTCTGCCACGTGTGCCCTAACTACGATGTTTGAGATCCATCAACTCTACCGTTACACAGACTACGACACATTTTTTCGGTATTATACTGAGCACAATACATTGCTCTGGGAGCAGTATGGACGCGACGAGGTAACCAAGGATTTGTTGAAGATAGACAGGTTCATATATCCTCTCATACACGCTTGCGGGTTGGAGGAGAACTCCGAGACACGAGTGCTTGCAAGACGTATGTGCGATGATTTCCTGAGAATGACCAATCACTTCTTCTCTATCATTCCTGATGCTGACAAGATGGTGAAAACGCTGGCGGCTTATTATCCGTTAACCATCGTGAGTAACGGGTTTGTGGAGTCGCAATACTTCAAACTGCGCAAGAGTGGACTTGAGCCGTTTTTCACGCACGTGGTACTTAGCGAGGAGGTCGGTGCGCAAAAACCCAACCCGCTCATCTATCAGGAAGCGTTGCGCATCAATGGCCTATCGGCTGATGAAGTGGTTATGATTGGTGATTCGTATACCTCCGATGTGGAGGGAGCACGTGCAGCGGGCATTGACCAGATGTGGTTTCGCCGAACAGACACGCCACTGACAGATGGGCAGACTGCTACGTACATCGTAAATAATTACCGGCAGATAACTGACATTTTGGCAGCCGGCAAATGGGTGGCACGATAATTGATTATCGATAAGTGATAGTGATAAATGATATTTAGGAAAATGGCAAAAGATAAGAAGCAAAACATCAATGACAAAAACCTGCAAGAGCAGGTAGACGAATTGCTGAATGAGAAATCAGAAGTCGGTAGTCAAAAATCAGAGGCCTCAGAGCAGATCGAAGAGACCGCTGACTCGGTAAAACCCGAATCACCCGAGCAGCAAATAGAGCAACTGCAGAAACGTGTGGCTGAACTGGAAGATATACGTTTGCGCCAAATGGCAGAATTCGACAACTATCGCCGCCGTACGAACAAAGAGAAATTGGAGTTGATGGACACTGCAGCCGAGAAACTGCTGGTTGAAATCCTGCCACTGGTGGACGATTTTGAGCGTGCACGACAAGCAATGGCTAAAACCGATGACATTAACTCGCTGCGTGAGGGTATAGATCTCATATACAACAAATTCATTGCTTGGCTCGACAAGCAGGATGTACATGCGATTGATACAACAGATGCCGAATTCAACACCGATGAGCATGAGGCTATAACAACTTTCGCAGCCGGTGAAGACAAAAAGGGAATGATTATTGACTGTACACAGCGGGGCTACAAACACGGCGAACATGTCATACGCTTCGCGAAAGTGGTAGTAGGAGAATAAAGGAGATAGACTATTTGTTCATTAGTCATTTTAGATGAAATAAGCAAGATGAATAAATGAGCAAATTGTAAATGTATTAAAGCGAAAATGGAAAAACGTGATTACTATGAGGTGCTTGGCGTGGATAAGTCTGCGTCGGCTGAAGACATAAAAAAGGCGTACCGCAAGTGTGCCATCAAGTACCACCCTGACAAGAATCCCGGTGACAAAGAGGCCGAGGAGAAGTTCAAGGAGGCGGCTGAGGCATATGAGGTGCTCAGTGATCCGCAGAAACGTCAGCGTTACGATCAGTTCGGCTTCGCCGGCATGGGTGGCGCAAGTGGCTTTAGTGGTGGCGGCATGAGCATGGAGGATATCTTCTCGCGCTTCGGTGACCTATTTGAAGGCGCAGGGTTTGACTTGGGCGACCTGTTTGGAGGTGGCGGTGGTCGCCGCGGTGGCGGACAGCGTGTACGTCGCGGCACAGACTTGCGCGTACGCGTGCGTCTTACCTTAGAGGAGATAGCCACTGGTGTAGACAAGAAACTCAAGATTCGCAAGCTTGTGCCATGTCAGCACTGCAGCGGTACAGGCTCTGCTGACGGCAAAGGCGGTGATACATGTCCGACATGCAAAGGCTCAGGAAGAGTAGTTCGTACGCAGCGGGGCATATTCGGCATGATGCAAGTGCAGCAGGAGTGCCCGACATGTCATGGCGAGGGTAAAGTGATAAAGAACAAATGTTCTTACTGCCAAGGCGAGGGAGTCATTCGCGATGAGCAGATAGTGGACGTACATATACCTGCAGGCGTGGCTGATGGCATGGTTCTACCTATGCAAGGCAAGGGCAACGCAGCGCCTCACGGGGGTGTTAACGGCGACTTGCTCGTGATTATCGAAGAGGAGGAACATAAGGATTTTGCCCGCGATGGCGGTGATCTGATATATAATCTTCTGCTTGATGTGCCTACGGCTATACTTGGCGGACAAGTGCAGATACCTACGCTCAACGGCGATGCCAAGATAACCATCACACCGGGTACGCAGCCCGGCAAAGTGCTACGCATGCGGGGTAAAGGACTGCCGATGATTGACCAATACGGAAGGCAGTACGGAACAGGTGACCTGCTCATCAACGTGGGAGTATATATACCTGAGCACTTGAGCAAGGAAGACAAACAACTCGTAGAACAGTTGCGCAAGAGCAGCAACGTGGGGCCAGATAGTAAGACTGACAAGAAGAGCTTCTTCCGCACGCTATTCGGTTAGCGTCGGCAGAGGCTCTTCTGCTAAATATTTTCTACCATGAAAATCCAATTCCTCGGCGCTGCTGAAGAGGTGACCGGCAGCAAACATCTCATCACCACCAACAACGGGCACACCATCCTTTTAGACTGCGGTATGTACCAAGGTAAAGGCATGGAAACCGATGCCGCTAACCGCGATCTGGGCTTCGACCCCAAGTTGCTGGACTGCGTGATTCTCAGCCATGCGCATATCGATCATTCTGGACTGCTACCATACATTTACAAACTTGGTTTTCGCGGTGACATCTACTGCACACCCGCTACGCGTGACTTATGTTCTATTGTGCTGGCTGACACGGCTTATATTCAGGCGCAGGATATACGCTGGTATAATAAGAAGATGGACAAACTCCACCAACCCAAGGCAGAACCGCTATACGATCTCAAGCAGGTGGACGGCGTGATGAAGCATTTCGTTACCGTCAGTTATGACCGACCTATCCGTCTGTTCGATGACACGATGCTTACTTTCACCAACTCCGGACACATGCTTGGCTCTGCTATTTGCAACTTGGAGATAACCGAGCAGGAAGGCTATGTAGCCAAACCTACGAAGAAAGACCAATGGTACATGGACAACATGTCTGCCTTTGCTCCTGCGCCGAAGAATCTCGTCAAGAAGCGTATAGCTTTCACAGGCGACATAGGACGTCCGGAGAGTCATATATTGCCTTCTCCTATGAAATTTCCGCAATGCGACTATCTGATTACCGAGTCTACGTACGGTGACCGGCTGCACGAGGGCGAACAGGCCACCGAGGAAGAACTGCTCGAGGTCGTGGAGAACACCTGTGTGCGCAAGAAAGGCAAACTGCTTATTCCTTCATTCTCCGTAGGCAGAACGCAGGAGATAGTATATGTGCTCAACAACCTGTACAACGATGGCCGTCTGCCGCACATTCCCGTATATGTCGATTCGCCGCTGGCGGTCAATGCAACAGAAATCTTCCGCTTGTATAAGTCCGACCTCAACGATGGAGTACAGGATATGCTCAGGTTTGACGACGACCCGTTTGGATTCAATACACTCAAGTATATCAAGGATATCAACGAGTCAAAGCAGCTCAACCATTCTGACGAGCCGTGTATCATCATCGCTGCATCAGGCATGTTGGAGGCAGGGCGTATCAAGCACCATGTGGCTAACCATATTGCCGACCCGAGCACGACAATCCTGATAGTCGGCTACTGCACGCCTACATCTCTCGGTGCACGTATTCAAGATCCGTCGAAGCGGTGGATAAGTATCTTCGGCATGGATCGCAAGATCAATGCTGAGATTATCAAGATTGAAGCCTTCTCTGGCCACGGAGACTATCGCGAGATGACCGACTACCTGAGCCATAGCATTGACCCCAAGCAAGTCAAGCAGACTTTCATCGTACATGGCGAACCACAGGCACAAGCAGCGTTCAAAGAACACTTGCATGATGCAGGCTTCCGCAACCTGTCAATCCCCAAGAAACGTGACACGGTTGAACTGTAAATTAACACAATATAGTAGAAATTTAATTAAATACATTATATGGAAATAACATTATTAATACTGGCAGGTATATGTATGGTAGTGGGCATAATAGGTTGTATAGTACCCGGTTTGCCCGGCACGCCTATAGCCTATGCCGGATTGTGGATAGCCCAGGCTAGTGACCGTGTGGACTTGAGTTGGCAGATGTTGCTCATATGGGGCGTAGTTACCATTGTGGTTACCGTGCTTGATTATGTAGTGCCCGCCTGGGGAACTAAGCGTTACGGCGGTACGCGCTGGGGTGTGTGGGGTAGTACGATAGGTGTGTTTGCCGGACTGTTCTTTGGTCCCACAGGCGTAATTGTTTGCCCTTTGCTGGGGGCTATACTTGGCGAACTGCTCGGTGGCAAAGAGATGCAGCAGGCACTCAAGGCCGGATGGGGAAGTTTCATCGGACTGATGTGCGGTACACTGCTCAAACTCATCTGTTGCGGACTGATGACCACAGCACTCATCAGAGCAATCTGGTAGAACACGGGCGTGTGGAGAACACTGTACTGACATTTTGGCAGAAATCGGCTTCCTTTGGCAGCCGATTTTTGTTTGTAATGACATGAATTTCGCCTACTTTGGCAGTCCGGCACACCTTTTCGGCCTTTGGCACACCATTTGCACATACTTAGGTGAATGCGGTGCTGAACGTGAAGCGCCGGTTCAAAACAATCGACCAAACTTGGTCGATAAAAAACAGCGAAAATTTAAAAACCTAAGAATATGAGTAAGATTATCGGTATTGACCTGGGAACAACTAATTCCTGCGTCGCAGTTATGGAAGGCAATGAGCCTATTGTTATTGCTAACAGCGAAGGCAAGCGCACAACTCCTTCGGTGATCGGCTTTGTAGATGGTGGCGAGCGTAAGGTGGGTGACCCTGCCAAACGTCAGGCTATCACGAACCCGACTAAAACAGTATATTCAATCAAACGATTCATGGGCGAGACTTACGACCGCTTGTCAGGCGAGATTGCACGCGTGCCGTATAAAGTAGTTAAGGGTGACAACAACACTCCGCGTGTGGATATCGACGGACGTCTGTATACTCCGCAAGAAATCTCGGCTATCATCCTTCAGAAAATGAAGAAGACCGCTGAGGATTATCTTGGTCAGGAAGTAACTGAAGCCGTTATCACGGTGCCTGCCTACTTCAACGATAGCCAGCGTCAGGCTACGAAGGAAGCCGGTGAGATCGCCGGTCTTACCGTTCGCCGTATCGTGAACGAGCCGACAGCAGCCGCCTTGGCTTACGGTCTTGACAAGTCGAACAAAGATATGAAGATCGTTGTCTTCGACTGCGGTGGCGGTACGCACGATGTATCCGTTCTGGAGTTGGGTGACGGCGTATTTGAGGTAAAAGCTACCGACGGTGATACGCACCTCGGCGGTGACGACTTCGACCACCGTATCATCGACTGGCTCGTTCAGGAGTTCAAGAACGAGAACGGCGGTGCTGACCTGAGCAAAGACCCGATGGCTATGCAGCGACTAAAAGAGGCTGCCGAGAAAGCCAAGATTGAACTGTCGAACACCACAACCACTGAGATCAACCTGCCGTACATCATGCCGGTTAACGGCGTGCCTGCACACTTGGTTAAGACTCTGACACGTGCCAAGTTCGAGCAACTGATTGACGACCTGATTCAGCGTACTATCGCTCCGTGTCGTACGGCTTTGCAGAACGCCGGTCTGAGTACAAGCGATATCGACGAGATCATCCTCGTAGGTGGTTCGACACGTATCCCGGCTATCCAGGAGGCTGTGCAGAAGTTCTTCGGTAAAGCTCCGTCAAAGGGCGTTAACCCTGATGAGGTAGTAGCCGTAGGTGCTGCCATCCAGGGTGGTGTACTTACAGGTGATGTCAAGGATGTGCTTCTGCTGGATGTAACTCCGCTTTCACTCGGTATCGAGACCATGGGTGGCGTGATGACCAAGATGATTGAGGCTAACACCACTATCCCGACCAAGAAGACCGAGACCTTCACCACGGCGGTTGATAACCAGCCGAGTGTAGAGATCAAGGTTCTGCAAGGCGAGCGCCCGATGGCAGCACAGAACAAGCAGATCGGTATCTTCCACCTCGATGGCATCATGCCGGCACGTCGTGGCGAACCGCAGATCGAGGTTACCTTCGATATCGATGCCAACGGTATCCTGAACGTCAGCGCCAAGGATAAAGCCACCGGCAAGGAGCAGAAGATCCGTATCGAGGCAAGCAGCGGCTTGAGTGAGGACGAGATCAAGCGTATGAAAGCCGAGGCTGAGGCTAATGCCGAAGCTGACAAGAAAGCTAAAGAGCATGTTGACAAACTCAACAAGGCTGACGCAACCATCTTCCAGACAGAGAAGCAACTCGCCGAACTGGGCGACAAGATCCCTGCCGACAAGAAAGCGCCTATCGAGAAAGCTTTGGCAGACCTGAAGGCTGCTTACGAGAAGAAAGATGCTGACGCATGCGAGGCTGCAGGCAACGCCCTGATGACCGCCTTCCAGGCAGCCAGCGCAGAGATGTACAACGCAGCCAACGCACAGAACGCGCAGGGTGGTGCACAAGGCGGCACGTACAACGCCGGTCAGGACTTCAACGCAGGTAATGCAGGACAGTCCGGCAACGGCGGAAAGGATGCCGAGGATGTGGACTTCGAAGAGGTTAAGTAAGCCTTATAATTCGAAAGGGTGATTAGCCAAACTTGGCTAATACATAACAACAATAGCGAGCTTAACGGCTCGCTATTGTTGTTTCTGGCGGTTATTCTCTACGATAATGACAGGTTGCTCACTCTCGATATTCCCTCGATATTCCCTCGATGTTCCCTCGACATTCCCTCGACTCGATGTGACGCGCACTCGGTAAACCTATGGGTGTGTACGTGCGAGTAAGAAGGCTATCTGATTGCTGCCGATTACCAGGCAAACAAAGGATATTTGTTCATCTCAGCGTTTACCTCGGCGCGGACAGCCGCTATGACTTGCTCGTTAGCAGGCGTGCGCAGTACGCGGTCGATGAGTTCTACAATCCACGGCATTTTGTCCTCTTTCAGTCCGCGCGTGGTAATAGCCGGCGTGCCGAAGCGCAGACCTGATGTCTGGAACGCGCTGCGGCTGTCGAAAGGCACCATGTTCTTGTTGGTAGTAATATCCGCCGCCACGAGTGCCTGCTCGGCTACTTTGCCTGTCAGATCCGGGTACTTGGTTCGCAGGTCAATCAGCATCGAGTGGTTGTCTGTGCCGCCTGAGATAACCTTGTAGCCCAGGTCAACAAATGCTTGAGCCATGACTGCTGCATTGCATTTGACTTGCTGCTGATAGGTCTTGAACTCGGGCTGCAACGCTTCGCCGAAAGCCACGGCCTTGGCGGCAATCACATGTTCCAGCGGTCCGCCTTGGGTGCCGGGGAACACAGCCGAATCGAGTAGGGTGGACATCATCTTTACTTCTCCCTTGGGCGTTGTTTTACCCCAGGGGTTCGGGAAATCTTTGCCCATCAGGATGATACCTCCTCGAGGGCCGCGTAGCGTTTTATGCGTGGTGGAGGTTACGATATGTGCGTAGCGCAGCGGGTTCTTGAGCAGACCTGCAGCAATCAGTCCTGCAGGATGCGCCATATCTACCATGAAAATAGCGCCGATCTCGTCAGCCACCTTGCGTATGCGCTCATAGTCCCATTCGCGGCTGTATGCCGATGCGCCCGCGATGATCAGTTTGGGTTTGTGCTCGCGCGCCTTGCGCTCCAAGTCGTCGTAATTCACCATGCCTGTGGCTTCGCACAGGTCGTAGCCGATGGCATTGAACATCAATCCTGAGAAGTTCACCGCCGAACCGTGACTGAGGTGTCCGCCGTGACTGAGGTTGAGACCCATGAACGTGTCACCCGCCTTCAGGCAAGCCATGAACACGGCCATGTTTGCCTGTGCGCCGGAGTGTGGCTGGACGTTGACATATGCAGCATCGTACAATTGCTTGAGACGTGTGCGAGCAAGTTCTTCCACCTGGTCAACAACCTCGCAGCCGCCGTAATAACGGTGAGCAGGATAGCCTTCGGCGTACTTGTTCGTCAGCACGCTACCCATGGCTTGCAGCACTTGGTCGGATACGTAGTTCTCGCTGGCGATAAGTTCGATACCTTTGGTTTGACGCTCACGCTCCAGACGGATGAGATCAAAAATTTGAGTGTCTTTCATAAATATACTTGTTTAATAATCCTTTCAATTTTTACTTTTCGATTTGCAAAGTTACATATTTTTTTGCAAAATTGCAAATATTTCTGTAACTTTGTATGTTTTTTTGTGAAATATGAATAAAATTCTCCCTTACATAGCCGTTATTATGGCGATGTTGATTTGGGCGGGTTCTGGCATAGCCGTTCAGCACTCGCTGGTGTTCGTTCGTCCGCTCACGTTGATAGTCATTCGTTTCACCATAGCTATTCTGCTGATGCTTTGTGTTGGTCTGCTTGCACGTTCGGCTGGCAAGCAAGGTTCGCTATTGTCGCTGCAGATGATAACCGTGCGTGATATACCGTTGTTTCTGCTTGCGGGTACTATGCAACCGGTGTTGTACTTCATATTCGAGACATACTGCTACCGTTCGCTTTCGTCGCCGACTATTGCCGAGGCATTGCTGTCCACTGCACCGCTCATCGCGCCCTGGTTGGCGTTACTGATTCTGCATGAGCGCGTGACGCGCAACAATATTTTGGGCATTTTGATTTCTTCGGTGGGAATGTTTATGCTGGTTCTGGTTGGCTCTCAGAATTTCGAACTCGGCAACCCGATAGGTATCCCTCTGGCGTTTTTGGCTGTGTGCTCGGCAGTGATTTATACGATTGTGCTCAAGAAGATTCCAAGCCGCTATTCGCCGTTGTCTATCGTTTTTTACGACCAGTTAGTATCGCTTCTGTTCTTCTATCCCATTTGGGCTATAGTGGACGGTCGTGCGTGCGTGACGGAGGGTTTGCTGCTCGCACCCGTGTCACCGGAAATGATATATTCGATAGGTTATCTGGCAGTGTTCTCGTCGGTGGCTGCATTCGTGCTGTTCTGTTACACGGTTCGACAGATCGGCGTAACACAGGCTAACGCGTTCAACAACGCCCGACCGATATTCACCGCGCTGATTATGCTTGCGTTCTTCGGCGAGCAGTTGCCTTTAGGCAAATGGATAGGAATTGCACTGGTGGTGGTTGGCTTGTTTGTGTGTCAAAAAGGAGAAAAACCAAGTCTAAAGAAAGAATAATACGATTTTGGCTTGCAAATGTCAGAATATTGTAGTAACTTTGTAACCCTTTCGGCGTAATTGCCGAATAGTGAATGAACCAATAGTAAATGTTTTTATGGATCATTTGTACTCAGTAGATTTTTTTTACAATTTCCTGTTTGTGATGGCACTGATAGGATTTGTAATATTTGTGGCGTTGTATTTCGTGGATGCCGGTTACGGCAAAATGCGTACCGAGAAATGGGGTCCCGCGATCAATAACAAGGTAGGCTGGTTTCTGATGGAAGTACCGGTGTTTGTTGTCATGTTGTACTTGTGGGGTATATCTCCCGTACGCAGCCATATACCGTATCTGCTGTTCTTCCTGATTTTTGAGATGCACTATTTCCAGCGCTCGTTTATCTTCCCGTTGCTGATGCGCGGCAACAGCAAGATGCCTGTAGTTATCATGGGTTTGTCGGTAGCGTGGAACTTGATCAACGGCTATGTGCAGGGCTACTGGCTTTTCCACATCGCACCGGTGTATGCTCCGTACTCTGCCAATTGGGTGACTGACCCCAGGTTCATCATCGGCACAGTGATCTTCCTGTGCGGATTCATCATCAACTTGCATTCGGATTATGTTATCCGTCACTTGCGTCAACCGGGCGACACCAACCACTATCTGCCTAAGAAGGGCTTGTATCGCTTTGTGACCTCTGCCAATTACTTCGGCGAGATTACAGAATGGTTGGGTTTTGCTATCCTCACCTGGTCGTGGGCAGGCGCACTGTTCTTCTGGTTCAGTTGCTGCAACCTTGTGCCGCGCGCCAACTCCATCTATCTGCGTTATGAGAAGGAGTTCCCTGACGAGTTTGACAGGAAGAAATTGAAACGTATAATTCCGTTTATCTATTAGACCGCTGCGCTGACAGAGTACAGACCGCCTTCGGCTGACAGAGTACAGACTGCTGCGCTGAGAAAATAAAGACTTATAATGAAAGAAAATAAACTGTTTACACCCTATCAATTGGGGCCTATAACGCTGCGGAACAGATTCATACGTTCCGCAGCCTTCGAGAATATGTGCACCGGCAACGTGCCGTCACAGATGTTACACGACTACCACGTTAGCGTTGCGCGTGGCGGAGTGGGTATGACTACAGTAGCCTATTGTGCGGTTGACTTGAGCGGTGTGTCGTTCGATGGGCAACTATATGTTCGTCCGGAGGCATTGCCGGGCTTGAAGAAACTGACGGACGCTGTGCATGCCGAGGGCGCTAAGGCGAGTATCCAACTCGGACACTGTGGCAACATGACGCACTTCTCCACCTGCCATTGTATGCCGGTGAGCGCGTCGAACGGCTTTAACCTGTACAGTCCGACTATCCACCGTCGCCTGAAGGTCAGCGAGATCAAGGCGCTGGTTAAGAAGTTCGGCGAGGCAGTGGATTTCTGCCGTGAGGCAGGCTTCGACTGCGTGGAGATTCATGCCGGGCACGCGTATCTGATCTCGCAGTTCATCAGCCCGCGTACGAACCACCGTCACGACGAGTACGGCGGTTGTTTTGAGAACCGCGTGCGGTTCATGAACGAGGTACTTGACGAGGTTATGCTGCATGCCAAGGATGATATGGCAGTTATCGTCAAGACAAACATGTGGGACGACTGCTGGCGCGGTTCGGATATCAACGAGGGTATACGTGTCGCGCGGGAGATAGCCAAGCATAAAGTGCACGGCATTGTTCTGTCAGGCGGCACGGTCAGCCGTTCGCCGATGACCATATTGGGCGGCGCTATGCCTATCAAGACTCTGTCGCACTACATGCCTATGAAGACGCTCTGGTGGCTCAAGGCTGCGCTGAACATCCCGTTTGTAGGTGATATAATGACGCCTACCGTGCCGTTCAAGGAATTGTACTTCATGCCACAGGCCAAGCGGTTCCAAGAAGCCATCAAAGATGTGCCGCTGATCTATGTAGGCGGTGTGCAGTCCGGCGACAACTGCCAGCAGATCATGGACGAAGGTTTCGAACTCTTCCAGATAGCGCACGTGCTGATCAAAGACCCGGATTTCGTAAATCATGTCCAGGCTAACCCGCATTATCACGCTGGGTGCAACCGGTCGAACTACTGCGTAGGACGAATGTACAGCAAGGATATGAAGTGCCACGAGTGCGTAGAGCGCGACGGCGAGAAGATACCTGCCAATATCCAACGGGAGATAGCCCGGCTGGAGAAGAACGCCCACCAGAGCATCGAACAGCAGAAGATGGGCAAATAGATGGTAAATGGTAAACGACCAAATGGAAAATTATGAACTATAATCGAATCTTAAGAAAAGTACATTAATATATGCCTCGTCGG
>SAMEA3663077__coassemble_29_pt1 | contig 68475 bp, 53 predicted proteins | sample SAMEA3663077__metabat2_high_PE_010 | metagenome-assembled genome bin SAMEA3663077 (sample SAMEA3663077) | pig gut metagenome | biome: pig gut; feature: pig-associated habitat; material: faeces | place: France | collected 2012
AACAAACCCATTGGAAGAGTCAAATATGCGCTGGTTTAATTCCGCCAACGGGTATAGAATAATTTTGTTTTTATCTTTCATACTAATTTAATTCATAATTACCCCCATGCTCCGCAAATACAACCGACATATTTATATCGCTCTGCTATCCATTATCACGCTGTGTCTGCTTTGCGATTATATCCCTGCGCTCCGTTTCCTTTCGACGTGGGTAACTCCACCCGTAGTGCTGTTTATTGGCTTAGTCTTTGCCCTGCTTTGCGGACAAGCCTACCCCACATTCAATAAGAACATATCCAAGAAACTCCTCCAATACTCCGTCATCGGTTTGGGCTTTGGAATGAACCTTCAAGCCTCACTCGCATCAGGTAAGGAAGGCATGTTCTTTACGATTATATCGGTCATAGGCACCTTGCTTATAGGTATGTTTATTGGCTGCACAGTATTGAAACTCAACCGCAACACATCCTACCTTATTAGTTCGGGCACAGCCATCTGCGGCGGTAGTGCCATCGCTGCGGTAGGACCAATTATCAAGGCCAAGGACACCGATATGTCCATGGCATTAGCTACAGTGTTTATCCTCAATGCTATAGGTCTTTTCCTTTTTCCCGCTTTGGGTCATTGGTTGGGGCTAAGCCAACAAGAGTTCGGCACATGGGCGGCTATTGCTATCCATGATACTAGTTCGGTAGTGGGAGCAGGAGCGGCTTATGGCGAAGAAGCCCTGCAAGTGGCTACCACCATCAAGCTCACTCGTGCCTTGTGGATCATCCCATTAGCATTGGTTACCTCGGTCATTTTCCGCAGCGACGGCAAGAAGATTAGTATCCCATGGTTTATCTTGTTCTTTATCGTCGCCATGCTCATCAACACCTACCTTCTCACAGACTATCCCGAAGTAGGTAAGTTCATTGCAGATATTGCACGCAAAGGACTCATTATCACAATGTTCTTTATCGGTGCCTCCCTATCCGTAGATGTCATCAAATCCGTAGGTATCCGCCCCTTGCTGCAAGGTATCCTGCTATGGATCATCATCAGCGCCGCCAGTCTTGCATATATCCTACTCAAGTAAAATCGCATAACTACCATAACATCATGAAACCCTTTCCTATCCTACTTTGCCTAATGAGTTTTGTGGGCTGCAAGGCAGCTGACTTCCGCTCGGTGGATGCAGAGACTTTTGCGCAGGTCATTGAAGATACAACCGTCGTTCGCTTGGATGTCAGAACAGCCAACGAATACACGCAAGGACATATCCCTAACGCGCTACTCATTGATGTAACGCAAGCCGACTTTATGCAGAAAGCAGAGCGACTGCTTCCAAAAGACAAAACCATTGCGCTCTACTGCCGTTCAGGCAGGAGAAGCAAAAATGCCGCCATGCAACTCGCCCAACACGGCTACCAAGTCTTAGAACTCAACACGGGCTTCAACTCCTGGAAAGGCGAAGTAGAACAATAATAAGCAACAAAAAAGTTGCACATGTCGTTGATTTGGTAACCAACTTTTCCTCCTTTTGCTAAAGCAAGGAAACGCGTGGAAACACTTTTCTCACAAATGGTTGACCAATTTATGTTATGTCGCAATTATGCGAAACAACAAGTAGGATTGTTTGTTCGGATTATCAGCAAAGTCAGCGCACTTACTATCCTACAATATATCAACTTTATTAATAACAAACCCATTGGAAGAGTCAAATATGCGCTGGTTTAATTCCGCCGACGGGTATAAGTCTATATTCTTTCAGCCGAAGGCGGTCTGTACTCTGTCAGCGCAGCGGTCTGTCGGTGAGTGAAACGAACGATCTATATTCTATAAAACATGTTAGCATTAGTTACCGGCGCATCATCGGGGATAGGTTTGCAGTATGCGACCGCCCTGGCGCGCGATTATCATACTGATCTGCTGCTGGTCAGCAATCAGGAGCAGGAACAGATAGCCGTAGCCCGTCAGTTGGCGGACACCTATCATGTTCAGGCTACACCGCTCTATGCCGACCTGAGCCAGCCGGAGGCAGCCGAGCAGTTGCACCAATACTGCGTGGATAACAAGTTGGCGGTAGATATACTGATCAACAACGCGGGCGTGTTCTTTTTCAACCCGCTGTGCGAGACGAACATGCGACGTCTGGAGCTGATGCTTAACCTACATGTGGTGACGGTAGCCAAGCTCACTCGTCTGTTTGCCGAAGATATGATCAAACGCGAGCTGAGCGCAGCCGAGCAGCAGGAGCGTGTGCTGGGCATGCCGAGGAAGAAGGGTTACATACTGAACATGTCTTCGATGTCCGCATGGATGGCTTATCCGGGTATCCAGACGTACAATGCCACGAAGGCGTTTATCTACAACTTCAGCAAGTCGATCTGGTACGAACTCTATCCTCAGGGTGTGAACATCACTGTGATGACTCCGGGAGCGGTGGATACGTCGTTGTTCGGTTTGGCACCTAACCTCCGGAGGCTGGCGGTTAACCTGACGGTGAGTATACCTCCTGAGCAACTGGTGAAGCGTGCGTTGAAGAGCCTGTTCCGTGGCAAGAAAGCCGCTATGCCGGGCTTGCTTAATCACCTGGCAACGCCGCTGCTCAAGCATACGCCGGATTGGCTGGTGAGGGTGACGTATAAATTTGTAGGACAATATCAAAAGTAGTTGTTTTGTTTTTTCTTGGCATCTTTGCGTTTTTTGCTCGGTCATTATGTGCCACATAACTCCCTCGCGAGAAAAAACAAATCTGCTCAAGAAAAATCCAAAATATGCAATAGAACAATGAAGAATAAGAAAGAAAATATAGCCGAGTACATATTGTATTTGTGGCAGTTGGAGGATTATCTGCGTGCTTTTCCTGAGCAGGCGGAGGGCAACGATGAGTTGACGGATATCCTGCGTATGATGCACACCGACGATGTGATGGATGGCGGACATATCCAGCTGGCTCAGATAGCGCTGAAGGAGTTGGAGATGCTCAGCGACGATATCCTCAACCAGGAGGCGACCTATCGTGCCGCTATGATTCGCGTCACGCCGGCGCTGAACATGCTCAAGGCTCGCACCGACCGTCCGACGATGAGTAACGTGGAGGCGTGCCTGGTGCTACTGTATCAGATCATGATGCTTCGTTTGCAGCAGCGGCCTATCAGTGCCGAGACCGAGGAAATTCAGCGGCAGGCGACAGGTATCTTGCAATACCTGAGCAAGACCTACTACAAGCAAGACGAACTCGCTGCCCAAGACGAGGAAGATGAAAATTGAAAGTATGACAACCAAACAGCGATTTGAAAGATGTCTGCAGTGGTTTGCGGAGCACATGCCTGTAGCCGAATCGGAGTTGCATTATGCCAATCCGTTTCAGTTGCTGGTGGCTGTTGTTCTGTCTGCACAATGCACCGACAAGCGTGTGAACATGGTTACGCCTGCACTGTTTGATGCGTATCCTACGCCTGCGAAGATGGCGCTGGCGAACGAAGAGGATTTGTTCGCGTATATTCACTCCGTCAGTTATCCCAATGCGAAAGCCAAGCACCTGAAGGGTTTGGCGGAAAAGCTGATGAGTGATTTCGGTGGTGAGGTGCCGGATAATATCGATGCCTTGCAGACCTTGCCCGGAGTGGGGCGGAAGACTGCAAACGTGGTGTGCGCTGTGATTTGGCAGCAGCCGACCATGGCGGTGGATACACATATCTTCCGCGTGTCGGAGAGGATAGGGTTGACTACCGGCAGCCGATCGCCCTTGCAGACCGAGAAGCAACTGGTGAAGTACATTCCCGAATCCGTTATTCCCAAGGCGCACCACTGGTTATTATTGCATGGGCGCTACGTGTGCCAGGCGCGCAAACCCAAGTGCGACATTTGCGGGCTGAAAGACTGCTGCCGCTACTATCCGTTAACACTCAACTCATAACACTCAACGCTCAACACTCAACTTTCATGCGCGGATTATTAGCCTTTAGCCCCATAATAGCAATGCTGTTGTTGCTGGTGGGATTGTCGATTTACTCCGGCGGTGTAAGCAACGCACCGCTGCTGTTGATTTTTGTGCTGGCTGCTATGGTGGCGGTTGTTTCGCTGCGCGGCATGAAATTCAGCGAGCGTGTGGCAATATTCTCGCAGGGCGCGGGCAGCAAAGATCTGCTGCTGATGGTGTGGATATTCATGTTAGCCGGTTCGTTTGCAGCGAGTGCGAAAGATATGGGTGCAGCGGGTGCGATGGTTGATCTGACATTGCAGTTTCTGCCGGCACGATTTGCCTTGGCAGGGTTGTTCATTGCAGCCTGTCTGACTTCGCTGTGTATGGGTACGAGTGTCGGTACGATTGTAGCACTTATGCCCATCGCATCGGGTATGGCGGAACGCACGGAGATGACCGTGCCTATGGTTGTGGCAGCGGTGGTAGGCGGCGCGTTCTTTGGCGACAACCTGTCGTTCATCAGCGATACAACAATCGTGTCCACCCAGTCACAAGGTTGCCGGCTGAGCGACAAGTTCCGATTCAATCTGAAGATGGTACTACCGATTGCTATTGTGGTGTGTGCGATGTACTTGTTTATCGGCAGCAGTGCAGTGGCTGTTCAGAGTACCGGAGTAGATGCGGCGTGGTGGAAAGTGGTGCCATATCTGGCAGTGTTGGTGTGTGCCGCATGCGGAATGCATGTGCTGATTGTGCTGGCTATAGGCAATCTGCTGACCTGTGTCACGGGATTGCTGGACGGCAGTTTTGACCTTTTGAGCTGGATCCAGAGCACCCTGCAAGGTGTGATGGGAATGAGCGAACTTATACTTATCTCTATGATGGCTGGAGGTATATTTGCGGCAATCAGTTACAATGGCGGCATGGAGTTTATGCTCAGGCATATCTCCCGGCGTATATCCACTCGTCGTGGTGCTGAACTGAGTATATGCAGTCTGGTGGCGTTTGCCAATGTGTGTACAGCCAACAACACGGTGGCAATCCTGTCTGTCGGCGGCATGGCGCGCCGGGTAGCCGAGCAGTATGATATCGATCCGCGCCGCAGTGCCAGTTTGCTGGATACAACCAGTTGCGCCGTACAAGGGTTGTTACCCTACGGCGCGCAACTGCTGATGGCAAGCGGTTTGGCGGGAATAAGTGCGCTCAGTATAGTGCCGTACTTGTATTATCCGATGTTACTGGCGCTGGTGGTGCTGGTTACCATCATTGTTTGCCCTGATCATTCATCTTCTTCTTCATCGTCAAGCGAGTCGAACATGTAATCATAATCGGTGCTGATGAACGACTCAATCTCCCTGCGGTCTTTCTTGGTTGGCCTTCCTGCGCCGCGGTCACGGCTGCCGTTGCCTGCCATGCGGGCGAGTTCGAGCAGTTCGAGTTGCTCTTTGGGAGTCTCGTCACGCATATAATCCGGCACGAGTTTGGCACCGAGGCGGTGCTCACATAGTTGGAGTATGCGGTAGGTGTAGGTTATCGGCCCTTTGCGCACGGTGAACACATCACCTACGTGAAAACTGCGCGAAGGCTTAACCTCCACACCGTTTAGTTTGACGCGGCCGTTCTTGCACGCGTCGGCTGCTATGCCGCGCGTCTTGTAGATGCGCATAGCAAACAAATATTTGTCAACTCGTACTTCTGCCATAATCTGTCAGCGCAGCGGTCTATACTCTAATTATACTGATTCATCGTCCTGTCAACGCCTTGCAGGCAGAACGAAGGGATAATTTCGGCAATGCGGTCGAGCTTCTCATCGAGGATCTTCTTTTCGTCGTCCGTCCAACTGCCCAAGACGAAGTTGATCTGTGCGCCGCGTGTGAACTCGTTGCCTATGCCGAAGCGTACGCGGCTGTAGTTCGGCGTGCCAAGGATCTGTTGGATATGCTTCAGACCGTTGTGTCCGCCATCGCTACCTTGCTTGCGAATGCGGATCGTGCCGAAGGGTAGGTTGAGATCGTCCACTATGACGAGCATGTTCTCAACGGGAATATTCTCCTCACCCAGCCAGTAGCGCACGGCGTTACCGCTGAGGTTCATGTAGGTTGAGGGCTTGAGCAATACGAGTTCGGCGTTCTTCACGCGGCACTTGCCTACGAACCCGTAACGTTTGTCCGCCCAAGTGACACCATGTTTGGCAGCAAAACGGTCGATAGCCATGAATCCGATGTTATGCCGCGTGTTGGCGTACTCGTCACCAATGTTGCCCAAGCCTACGATGAGGAACTTCATTTATAGTGAATAGTTAATAGTTAATAGTTAATAATTAATATTATTGAATTTTCAGGCCGGTCATGTCGTAGCGCTCGCCATCGCGGATGATGACACGGTCGTTCTCAATAACCTTGTAAGGCCTGTTGTCCCCCGTCACGAGTTGCAGCGTCGCATCGGGCTCGTTACCCAGACTCTGGTTATTACCGCGGCCTGCGTTGTGGTCATATCCTCGTTCGCTGAAGATAAGCACCTTTATGTGAATCTTTCCGTTGCCTGCACAGTAGGCATCGTAGTTATTCTCGTTCTCAAAGTCCGCATTCGCCTCCGCCGCCAATAGGGCAACAGGAAAGCAACGCAGCATGACTACATGGTTAGCTCTCGAAACTATTTCGTAGTTCTTGTCGTTAAATGATTGAGTAGTATCCTTTTTTGAAAATTCTTAATTCTTAATTCTTAATTCTTAATTCGTAATTTTTAATTCTTAATTCTTCATTCGTGCCCCTAACCGGTAACCCCGACTGTCGAACGCGACACAAAGTTACAAAAAAAAATGCACATTTGCAAACTTTCCCGAAGAAAAATTGCACTTTAGTTCATTTTTAGTAGCGCGGCCTCTCTTCTGTCAGCCGAGGGCGGTCTGTCAAAAAAAAGAAGGATTGTCTCGCGACAACCCAATCTCCATTAACCTTAAATCTAATACCATGAAAAACACGATGCAAAAGTACTGCTTTTTACGCATATATGCAAATTTTTAGTCAAAAAACATGTTTTACAGCATAAAATCTGCAAATTTTGACACGTTTATATGTCATTTGGCTATATTTACTCATGGTGATAGGGCTCACCGCGCAGGATCGTCATGGCACGATAGAGTTGTTCTACAAACAGCAGACGAATCATCTGATGGCTGAAAGTCATCTGGCTGAGCGAGATTTGCGCATCTGCACGCTCATATACTGCCGGACTGAATCCGTAAGCCCCGCCTATCACGAAGGTCAAACCGCGAGTCGAGGTGTTCATCCAGGTCTGTAACTGACGGGCAAACGTCATGCTGCGGTACTCGATGCCATGCTCGTCAAGCAATACGACGTAACTGCCCTCCACAGCACGGAGTATAGCTTCACCTTCCTGCTGCTTCTGTTGAGCCTCACTTAGGTTCTTTGTGTTCTTCAGGTCGGGGATGACCTGTATGTCAAACGGCACATAGTGCTTCAGACGCTGCGTGTAAGTGTCGATCAACCGGGGCAACTCTGTGCCAACTGTTTTGCCAACTACTATGAGGGTGACCTTCATAAACGTAAATTATAAATTGATAATCACGATGCAAAGATACAAATAAATTTGCATAAAAGCAAACATTTGGCAGGAAAAATCAGAAAATTGCTGCAAACTGTTGCAAATATCGAAAAAAAATTGTATCTTTGCGCTGTGAACGTTTATGTAAATATGAAACGACTGATTTTGATTGCAGTGTGCTTGATGGGATAAGCCGTCTGTGGGCAGTGTTGCCTGATATGGAACTGAAGGATATAGACGGTCAAACCGTTCATACCGAAACGCTGGTAGCTAACGGTAAACCGGTGATTATTTCATTTTTCGCCACCTGGTGCAAACCGTGCATGCGTGAGTTGCAGGCTATAAATTAGGTGTACGCCGATTGGCAGGACGAGACCGGAGTGGAGATGTACATCGTGTCAATTGACCAAGGGCAGGATAGCAAGAAAGTCAAACCTCTGGTGGACGGCTATGGATGGGATTATCACGTACTACTTGATCCTAACGGTGAACTCAAGCGTGCAATGAACGTGCAGAACATACCTCATCTGTTCGTGTTCGGCAAGTCCGGTCAGACTATTTATACTCACACAGGGTACACCGACGGCTGCGAGGTGGAAATACAAAAGAGCCTCACCTCCGTTCTACATTGAAGGGAAGGGTAAATTTTGAACGCTCTATGAACTATTTGAACTATTTGAAAATTTGAAGTTTGAAGTTCTTTATATAGCGGTCTGTCTGTTGTGGTGTACGTCTCTGTGTGCTACTAAGGACACGGCGTATGTGAGCGGTGGAGTGCAGCATGATGGTTTGTTCCCTACGCGCGATATATCGGAGTATCGTACACATCCGCGTGCACCATGGGCAAAAATCGACTACCGAGCAACAATTACATTGACCTGGCGGTGCACTGGGAGCAGCCGATTATGCGCCACAGGGGGTTAACCAACGAAAGAATAAACTACAGATAAATGCCGGGTACAAACGATTATAGTAATCAGACTATTTGCGCCATCGCTACGCCCTTCGGAACGGGTGGAGTAGCAGTCATACGTGTGAGCGGAGCGGAGGCCGTAAGCATAGTGGATAACCTGTTCTGCGGACGACAGCCGCTGGCGCTGGCGCAGGGATACACCGCACACTATGGTCAGATCAGAACAACTTGGCAGCAGCCAGGCTCTGAGCAGATACTGGATGAGGTGGTATGCACGGTCTATCGTGCACCGCATTCGTTCACGGGTGATGATGTGGTGGAGATTGCCTGTCACGGCAGTGTGTATATACAGCAGGAGTTGTTGAGGCTGCTCACGCAGTGCGGGGCGCGGATAGCCGAACGCGGTGAGTTTACCAAACGCGCGTTCCTCAACGGTAAGATCGACCTCGCGCAGGCGGAGGCTGTGGCTGACCTGATAGCTGCACAGACGGCGGCCGAGCAGACGATTGCACTCAGTCAGTTGCGCGGAGGTATATCCGGCAAGATTGCCGACCTGCGCTCACAATTGCTCACGTTCACATCACTGCTGGAGCTTGAGCTGGATTTTGCTGACCATGAGGAACTGGAGTTCGCCGACCGGACACAACTGCGCGAACTGCTCTCACGGGCGATGGCTGTCACGGGCGAGCTCATTGACTCGTTTGCTGCAGGTAACGCCATACGGCAAGGGGTGCACGTGGCTATAGCAGGCGCACCGAATGCCGGTAAGTCAACACTGCTCAACGCCCTGCTTGGCGACGACAGAGCTATTGTCAGCGACATACGCGGCACAACACGCGACACAATCGAAGATACACTGACCATAGGCGGTGTGCAGGTGCGACTGATGGATACGGCAGGCATACAGCCTACAGGCGATACGATAGAGCAACTCGGCATAGAGCGTACCCGACAGGCGGTTAGAAAAGCACAGATAGTAATCGAACTGATTGATAGCACCGATCCTAAGACCGTTCTGGCCTCCGATGACCTGACACCGCAACAGGTCTACCTGCGCGTATTTAATAAATGTGATCTGAGGAACTTAGCATCAGAAGGGGATATCTGTATCAGTGCCCGCAACGGAGAGATACAGCCTCTGCTGCAGCGGCTGGAGAGCGAGGTGAGCCGCTTGACGCAGCATAGCGATAGTGCGATGGTAAGCAACATCCGCCACTACGAAGCCCTTTGCCGGGCGCGTCAGGCGCTCGAACATGTCGAGCAGGGGTTGCAGCAGCAACTCAGCGGAGAACTGATCACGCCCGATTTGCACAACGCACTCGACGCACTCGGCGAGATAACAGGGCAAGTGACGTCGCAAGAGGTGCTCAATACAATCTTTGAGCGGTTCTGTATAGGTAAATAATTTAGCGGATTCTTATTCCCGTAACGGTATAGCGTATGCCGTTAGGTAACTGGATGACAAGTTGATTGTTGTCCAGTATTTTTTTCGGCTCTACGAGTCGGTCGGTCGTTGTGACATGGATGGCGTCTGGCAATTCGTCTGGCAGGGGTAGAATATATCGAAAATCCCTCCAAACCTTAGCCTGACGATAGGCATCGATAGAGCCCTCAGGTACATACAGCTTGCACGTGAGTGTGTCCACACCGGTAAAATTGTTTGTGACTACAAGCGGACTATCTACTTGGCAGTATATAGCCTGTAGAGCTGTGTTGCCGTTGAATACGTCCTTGCCGATAGCAGTCAGCCCTGCCGGCAGAATAATCTGGCGGAGTGCGCTGCAGTTCTTCAGAGCGCCGTCGAACAGAGCAGTCATACTGTCAGGCAGGCTGATGTGAACGAGCGAAGTGCACCCCTCGAACGTGCTACCGCGCACCTGACGAACGCTGTCCGGCACAGTGAATGCAGTCAGACGTGTGCAGTTGTAGAAAGCCATCGTTCCGATGGCTCTAACAGTGTTGGGGATAGATATCTTACGCAGCTTCGTGCATTGCATGAACGCGTTTGCGCCTATCTCACGTATGCTTGAAGGCAGAGTAACCGTAGTGATTACACTGCAATACACAAACGCCTGATAACCGATGGCGGTTACGGCGTAAGTGTGTTGGTCGTAAATTACGGATTCGGGAACCTCCAAGTCAGCCTTCGGCAACTCGGAATAGTTAATCATGCCTTTGTACTGATAGGTGACCTCGGCCGTTAGATCGGCTTCGTTGAGATTGTAGTACAGGTCACCAATCTTCACACCATCGGCAAGAACTGCCGAGGTGCAAAGTAGGAGTAGGGAAAGAAACAAATGTTTCACGTCAGTTATTTCACGCGCTCGCAGTAACTGCCGTCACGTGTGTCAACGCGAATAATCTCGCCCTCGTTGATGAACAGCGGTACGCGAATCTCGGCACCGGTCTCCAGCTTGGCGGGCTTCAACGTGTTGGTTGCTGTGTCACCGCGCAGACCCGGCTCGGTGTATGCGATTGCCAACTCAACCTTGGCCGGCAACTCGGCGAACAGAATCGTGTCGGTCGAAGCGTCAGATACAACGTCAACCACAAAGCCCTCCTTCAGGTATTCAACGCCCGTGATCAGGTCGTGAGCGATAGGCACCTGCTCGTAAGTCTCGTTGTTCATAAAGATGTAGTCCTCGCCTTCCTTGTACAGGAATTGGTAAGGACGGCGCTCTACGCGTACATCCTCAAGTTTCTCACCGATGTTGAAGCGACGCTCCAGCACGCGACCGTCAACTACGTCCTTGAACTTAACACGCATAATCGTGTTGCCCTTACCGGGCTTAACATGAAGAAATTCGATTACAAAATACAAACGGCCGTCCATGCGGATGCAAACGCCGTTCTTGATGTCTTGTGAGTTAATCATAAAATCTGTTACTATTTAGTCGTTTGTTATTTCTTTATATACTCGTTTACTGTGTTCTTGCTGTTCGTACTGTTTCGTCGTTTACTGTTTCAATTCTCCCTGTGGTCAAACAATCGGCTGGCCGTATGATTATTTAGCGCAGTGTGCTCTACGGCTACTACATGACGAAAACGTTTGCAAAGATACAAAAAAATATAGATATTTGCAAATTTTTACTCAAAAAAGCATAAAATTTGCGCTTTGGCTTGCAAATTTAAAGAAATATTTGTATCTTTGTACTCAAAAATATAACTATCATGGACGCAGTAAGAGAATTCTTCGGAGATTTTGACATTTGGCAAGTGCTGTCATCGTTTATCTTTCTGATAGCCATTATTGATCCGTTTGGCAATATACCCGTAACGATAGCCATGCAGAAGAGGGGTATCAAGATACATGCCGATCGCGTTTGTTTGGCCAGTATAGTTATACTCATGTCGTTCCTGTTTTTGGGCGAGTGGATACTGAAACTGTTCGGCGTGCAGATTGAATATTTCGCCATCGCTGGTGGTTTTGTCATTTTCCTTATGGCGATGGAGATGGTTCTGGATATCACCATCTTCCAGAACGAAAAACTCGAAGAGCAAGTAGCCGGAGTAGGTTCAATCGTTCCCTTGGCTTTCCCGATGTACGCCGGCCCTGGAGCGTTCACAGCATTGCTCGCTATCACGGCTGAATATAGCATCCTTAATCTCTGCATATCACTGTTCTTGTGTATGCTGGTGCTCTACCTGGTACTAATCGGTACGAACTGGCTTACGAAGTACCTCGGCCAAACATCCTTATACATTATTCGTAAGTTCTTCGGAATAATCGTGCTTGCAATTGCTTGTAAATTGATGTTTGGCAATCTGGCGGTAATATTCTAACCCAATCAAGCAATGAGAAAAATTGTATTGACTATAGTAGCAGGCTTGCTGTTGGCAGCATGCTCGCGTGCACCGCAGTTTGAAGTTAGCGGTGTGGTTACAGGGGCTCAGGGACAGATGTTGTATCTTGAGCACACAGGTCTCACGAGTACCGAGCCTGAAGACTCGTGCGTGCTTAAGGAGGATGGCGCGTTTGTGTTGCACGGATCCGCTCCCGAGTACCCGGATTTCTATCGTCTGCGTATAGGGCAGAAATATGCTGTGTTAGCGGTGGATTCGATAGAAACAATCAGCCTCGTTACATCACAGGATAGTCTGGCTCTGACAGAAGCGTTTATTGGCTCGCCGCAGAGTGTGACGATTGCCCGACTGCGCCGCTCGCTGCGGGAGAAACCGATAGATGAGCATCGGCAGTTTGCACAACAGGTAATCATGCAGGAGCCTCGTTCGATGGCGGCATACTACGCAGTGTTCCAGAGCAAGCAGGGTGTGCCTGTATTCGATATGTACGACCCACAGCAGCGTAAGTACTATCAGGCCGTCGCTACGTCAATGAACGTCTGGCTGCCCGAATATGTGCGTAGCAAGACGCTGTACACTCAGGTGCTCGGCGCAATGAATGCCGAACGCAAGGCGATTAACGACATGGCTGTGCGACAATATATCGATGAAAACGAATCAACGTTTCTGGATATAGCACTGCCGAATATCTATGGTGATACATGTCGCCTGAGCGAACATCTGGGCAGAGTAATCTTGCTGGAGTTCTCCACCTCACAGATAGAAAAGGGAAACGCGTACGTGCTCGCGCTGCGCGAATTGGATAACAAGTATAACGCCCGTGGATTGGATATCTACTCCGTGAGTGTTGACCCAGTCAAACTGTATTGGGAAGATTGGGTGAAGAACTTACCCTGGACGTGCGTGCGCACCGAGACTACTGACCCGCTCGTTACGTACAATGTAAGCTCCGTACCCACAATGTTCCTGCTCGACAGGAAGGGGCAGGTGCAAGGACGTTATGCCGATTTCGAGCAACTGGAGAAAGATATCAAAAAACTTCTGTAATTTATAATTTCATTTAGTATATGAACCTGCAAGGTCAGACTATAGCCATGGCGAGTGATCACGCCGGCTATAACCTTAAGCAAGATGTACGTGCATGGCTCGAGAGCCAAGGTGCACAAGTCAAAGACTACGGCTGTTACTCCACTGAGAGTTGCGACTATCCGGACTTTGCTCACCTGCTGGGCGAAGCTATCGACCGAGGTGAGCAAACGATGGGCATTGTCATCTGCTCAACGGGCAATGGTATCTGTATGACTGCCAACAAGCACCAAGGTGTGCGGGCTGCATTGTGCTGGGATATACCCCTGGTGGAACTGGCGCGTCAGCACAACAATGCGAATGTTCTTGGCTTGCCGGCTAACTTCGTTACGAAAGAGAAGGCACTGGAAATGGTGCGCACGTTCTTTGCCACTGACTTTGAGGGCGGTCGTCACGAACGCCGTGTAAATAAGATTGCTTGCAAGTAAGCCTTTCGTACTACGCGATGATAGGCAATATGTATTGTACGCGCGCGTGGAACAACCTGCGTTGTTGGGGGAGTTACGCCCTCAGCATCGCAGGTGTGTCTTATGTGCGCCACATGCCTACATTCGTGTCGGTTGAGCCGGCTAACTTCTGCCAATTGTCCTGCCCCGAGTGCCCTGTTGGGATGAACAGGGCGAATAAGGTGCAAAATACTTCCGATAGCGGGGTTATCTTACACAATACTCGACCCCATATCGGTGTCATGACGATTGATGACTATCGGAATATAGTAAGACAAATAGCACCTTATGCACACATGGTTCAACTCTTCTGGCAGGGCGAACCGCTACTTAACGATCGCTTGCCGGAGATGATTCGTATAGCCCGCGAAGCAGGGTTGTACACAATCGTTTCTACTAACGCGCAGCGCTTGGACAAACCCATGGCTGAGGCATTGGTCAACGCAGGGCTGAACAGGATTATTGTCAGCATGGATGGCTGGACGCAGCATACTTACGAGCAGTATCGCCGTGGCGGCAGTGTGGAGCAATGCAAGGCCGCTATTCGTTACCTGCGCGAAGCCAAACACCGTACACCAAACACCGTACACCAAACACCGATCATTGAACTCCAGTGCCTTTATCTCAAGACCAATGAGGCAGAGTGGGCTACTTTCCGCCGAGAATACAAGCGCCTCGGGGCAGACCGACTGACAATGAAAACCGCCCAGCTTTACGACTACGAGCATGGCTCGCCGCTCATGCCTACCGACGAGCGTTACGCCCGTTATCGTTATGCAGCCGAGCAGGGTAGGTACGTGCTCAAACGCCGGCTGTATAACCGCTGCTACAGGCTATGGAGCGGGTGTGTGATTGACGTGCAGGGTAACGTGTTGCCGTGCTGCTATGACAAGCAGAAGCAATATGTGCTCGGGAATATCCAAAGCCAGTCTCTACGCGACATCTGGCATAGTGCCAAAGCTCAACACTTCCGCAGCGAGATTCTCCACCATCGCAAGCAGATAAACATCTGCACGAATTGCGACGAGTGAGGAGAGGTAGACGACTGCTGTTGCCGAATCAGAGAACGCGAACGCGCGGAGTTGAGTCGAGGGAATATCGAGGGAACATCGAGGGAATATCGAGGGAACATCGAGAGAATATCGAGGAATAGTTGTTTAAAAGTAAAAGTAAAAGAGCGTACCTGTTGGCACGCTCTTTTATTTTCAGCCGATGGCTGTAGGCTTACTCTTCTGCCTCTTTCTTAGCAGCGGCTTTCTTTGCCGGAGCTTTCTTGGCAGGCTTAGCCTCTGCTTCCATCGAAGCCTTGAGGTTAGCGAGTACGTCCAAATCACCCAGAGTAGTTTTCTCTACCTTCGGGAGTTCAGGAGCAGCCTCTTTCTTCTCAGCCTTAGCTTCCTTGGCAGGAGCCTCTTTACGCTCTTCCCAAGTGCGGAGGTGTGAAACGAGGATGCGCTTAGCGTCGCGGTTGAACTCAAGAACCTTTACGTCGAGCTCGTCGCCTACGGCTACTGGGCTCTTGTCTTCCTTCTGCAAGTGACGTGTCGGGCAGAAGCCTTCTACGCCTTCATCCAGACGGATGGTAGCACCCTTGTCGCTGAGCTCGATTACCTTGCCGGTTACGATCGTGTCGATACCGAACTTAGCCTCAAGCTCTTCCCAAGGATTCTCCTCAAGCTGCTTGTGACCAAGGCTCAAACGACGGTTCTCCTTGTCGATGTCCAGTACGATAACCTCGATCTCGGTACCAATCTGAGTGAACTCGTTCGGGTGTTTGATCTTCTTTGTCCAGCTCAAGTCGCTGATGTGAATCAGACCCTCAACGCCCTCTTCCAGTTCAACGAATACGCCGAAACCGGTGAAGTTGCGTACCTTGGCGAAATGACGCGAACCAACAGCATACTTGGTCTCGATGGTCTCCCATGGATCGGGTTTGAGCTGCTTGATACCAAGGCTCATCTTGCGATCAGCGCGGTCGAGAGTCAGAATAACGCACTCAACCTCCTGTCCAACCTTCAGATAGTCGTTAGCCGAACGCAGGTGCTGACTCCAGCTCATCTCACTTACGTGAACGAGGCCTTCAACGCCTTCGGCTACCTCAACGAATGCTCCGTAGTCAGTCATGACAACAACTTTACCCTTGATCTTGTCGCCTACCTTCAGGTTAGCGTCAAGTGCATCCCAAGGATGCGGGGTCAGTTGCTTCAGGCCGAGAGCAATACGCTTCTTATCCTCATCAAAGTCTAGGATAACCACGTTGATCTTCTGGTCGAGTTGTACGATTTCCTTAGGATCGCTTACGCGACCCCAACTCAGGTCGGTAATGTGAATCAGACCGTCTACGCCACCAAGGTCGATGAATACACCGTAGTTGGTGATGTTCTTAACGGTACCCTCAAGTACCTGACCCTTCTCAAGCTTGCTGACAATCTCTTTCTTCTGTGCCTCGAGCTCGGCCTCGATGAGAGCCTTGTGAGAAACAACAACATTGCGGAACTCAGGATTGATCTTAACGATCTTGAACTCCATAGTCTTGCCAACGAACTGGTCGTAGTCACGAATCGGACGGATATCGATCTGGCTACCCGGCAGGAAGGCTTCCATGCCGAGTACATCAACGATCATACCACCCTTAGTGCGGCACTTGATGTAACCTTGAACAATCTCTTCCTTCTCGCATGCCTCGTTAACGCGATCCCAAGCCTGGGCTGCGCGAGCTTCCTTGTGCGAAAGAACGAGTTGACCGTTCTTGTCCTCTTGAGTTTGTATATACACTTCCACTTTGTCACCCGGCTTAAGGTCGGGGTTGTAGCGGAATTCCGAAGCAGCAATGAAACCGTTGCTCTTGAAGCCTACGTTTACTTCTACTTCGCGTTTGTTAACTGAAACGACGGTACCTTCAACGACCTCGTTCTCTTTGATGGCGCTCAGAGAGCCATCGTACTTGGCAATTTCAGATTCGTTCTTCGCGCCTTTGGCTGTAGCCTCATAAGCATCCCAATCAAAATTGCCGATTGTTAAATTCTCTGCCATAAATTGGTAGGTTTGCAGCCTTTACACCAATACTCCTTTAGTGGAGCGGATTTGCTGATAAGTGTATCGAACTGCGTTAAATGGTTAAACATCTGTGCGCAGCGCAGCCTCAATGCTGTGCTCGCGCAAAAAAGCATGCAAAGGTACAAAAAATATCTGATATATGCAAATTATTGTGCTAACTTTCGCAAAATTGCAAGGTCGTGTCAGCATTTCGCGTGCGTGCGCACTTCAGTGTGCGCATAATATATAGTGTAGGTCTCGGTTCATGAGAAATAGCGTTAGCATGGCATCTGAATTGGGAATAATCAAAAATGGTTGTTAGAACGCACCTGCTTAAGGGGATTTGGCGCAAAAAGTAATTTTTTTTGAAAAAAGTATACAATATATTTGCAAATTCAAAAAGATTTTTGTATCTTTGTACGTTTTTTGTAAAAATGAAACATAGCGAAGCATTGGATTTACCGTTCGTCGGGCTAGATAAACATATAAGAATAGAATGAAAAACACAAATCGTTCGTTGGGACAATTGTTTAATCTCAGTTTTGGCTTTTTTGGTGTGCAGATAGCTTATGCTCTGCAATCCGCCAACATTTCCCGTATTTTTGCGACTTTGGGTGCCGATCCTCACCAGTTGTCGTTCTTCTGGGTTCTTCCGCCGTTGATGGGTATGATTGTGCAGCCGCTGATTGGAAAGTATAGTGATCGCACCTGGACGCGTCTAGGTCGCCGCAAGCCATATCTGCTTGTTGGCGCGTTGATAGCGGTAGCAGTGATGGCTCTGTTGCCTAATGCTGGTGACTTCACATTCTCGCAAGGATTGTTCCTGGGGCTGAATGCCGCTATGTGGTTCGGCTTGTTCAGCCTGATGTTCTTGGATACAAGTATCAACATCGCCATGCAACCGTTCAAGATGATGGTAGGCGACATGGTGAATGAGGAGCAGAAAGGTACAGCTTATGCCATTCAGTCGGCATTGTGCAATGCTGGCCAGGTAGTTGGATGTGTGTTCCCGTACTTCTTCTCATGGATTGGTGTCAGCAATCTGGCGCCCGAAGGCGTTATACCTGATTCGGTCAAATGGTCGTTCTATATAGGTGCCGCTATCCTTATTGTGTGCGTGTTGTACACGTTCTTTGCTGTGAAAGAGATGCCGCCGCAAGAGTACGCTGAGTTCCACGGCATTGATCCGAAGGCTGAGAAGAAAGAAGAAGATCCGGGCTTTGTTCGTCTGCTGATAGATGCTCCTTCTACGTTCTGGACAGTAGGGCTCGTGCAGCTCTTCTGCTGGAGTGCATTCCTCTTTATGTGGACGTATTCTAACGGTGCAATCGCCTCTCAATGTTTTGGCTGGGATGGCTTGTCGACGGCTGTGGCTGAGTTCCAAAACGCAGGTGATTGGGTAGGAATGGTGTTTATGGCTCAGGCCATCGGTTCGCTGCTGTGGGCAATGGTGCTTTCGCCATTGGAGAAAGTGGCAGGCAACAAGGGCGCATATGCAATCTCGCTGGCAGTGGGTGCCGTAGGTTTCATTTCCACAATGTTTGTCACGAACCAGTACGTGCTGCTCGTTTCTTACGCACTGATCGGTGCCGCTTGGGCTGCCATGCTCGCTTTGCCGTTCACGATATTTACGAACTCGCTGAAGGGTGAGAACATGGGCTATTATCTGGGGTTGTTCAACTGCACGATTTGCCTGCCGCAGATTTGCGCAGCGCTGATAGGCGGATTGATCTTGCAGTACTTCTGCGCAGGTGAGCAGGTAGGTATGCTGGTAGTAGCAGGCGTGCTGCTGCTATTGGGTGCTGTAGCCGTATTCCTTATTAACGAAAAAGAATAATAAGAAGCATTTAGCTCCGGCAGTAATATTTGTGATACAAATAACAAATACAAAATAACTAATTTATGAAAAACAAAATTCTACTATGTGCATGTTTGTTGGCAGTAGTGGCAGGCTTGTTTACTTCGTGCAAGAAGGATCCCGACCTGCAGGCTATTGACTCTAAGCTTGCTCAGCAGACTATGTTGGGTAACTACTTCTTCATCGAAGTGGACTCGGCTGCAGTCAGCACCACTATGCATGAGTGGCTGTTGGAGAATGGTGAGAACGGTCGAGTAGGTTACTACCGCAAGGCTACTACCGGTAACGGTTTGGATAGCGATGAGAGTAATGACCTTACATGGCAGGAAGCAACGATGGCTGAAAATTGCCTGTCGATGAACATACCTGTGACCGTTGGCGGTGAGCAGAAAATGCTCTCGTGGAGTGATGGTGTACTGCATGTCGACGGTTACACTACGGAGAAGAGCTTGATCTCGCTGGCAAATGTTCTACGTTCGGTCAATCAGAGTTTTACCGCTTATGATTTTGTTGTGTCGGATACAACTGCGTACATCACGTCGCGCATGGACACAACGTACTATCTGGCTTGGACAACTGCGGTGGTAAGTTACACACAAGAGCAGATTGATGCATACAAGCAGTTTATGATTGATAATGCAGACACGCTCAAGTGGTTCAACGAGACGTACCCTAGCCGTGCTGTGCCTGACACGGTGCGCTTCTCTACCAAGCAGCAGGCTGACGGAACGTACAAAGGACAGATCTCTGTTCCTTTTGAGGATGCTGATATCAAGGAGATTAAGACTAATCATGGGCCGCTGTTGGCTGTAAACGGCGAAATGGTATTCAACCGTGAGGGTAAAGCTAATACCGGAAAGTACATCTACCATGTTGAGACATGGACAGAGGAGTGCTACACCAAGCCGACCAGCAAAGCGGCTGAGCATTCCGAATTGCTGATAGAAATAACGGATGCAAAGTGGACTCCCGTATCGTTTGTCAATGTTAAGAAGTTCAATGTCGCCTTCAAGGGTAAAATGCATACAAAATCGCTTGCTACCGTTGGTGGAGAAGTAGTAGAAGACAAGACTGATGACGTTGATGACTGCTTCTATGAAGTAGCACTGTCCGGATTCAACAAGGATGACGGCGAGGTAACACATATGGAACGCAAATACAAGAACCAATAAATACCTAATACGATGAAACAATCTATATTCACATTACGCGCTGCGCTTTTGTCGTTCGTCCTGATGTTAGGTATGACGGCTTTTGCTCAAATTACCGTGCAAGGTACGGTGATTGATGCGGCTAATGATGAACCGGTAATCGGTGCTTCAATCCTCGAGATTGGCACTACCAACGGTACGATTACCGATTTTGATGGAAACTTTTCTCTAAACGTACAATCCGGTGCTAAACTGGCAATCAGTTACATGGGCTACAAGACTCAGGAACTTGATGCAACACCGCAGATGTATATCAAACTCAGCGAAGATTCAGAACTCCTGGAAGAGGTCGTGGTCGTCGGATATGGTGTTGTTCGCAAGAATGATGCCACCGGTTCGGTTACTGCTATCAAACCGGATGAAATGAATAAAGGTCTGCAGACCAATGCACAAGACATGTTGTCCGGTAAAATAGCCGGTGTATCTGTAACCAACGGCGGTGGTACGCCTGGTGGCGGTGCTACGATACGTATTCGTGGAGGTTCGTCACTCTCCGCATCCAATGACCCGTTGATCGTTATTGATGGTTTGGCTATGGATAACAACGGTATACCGGGCGCTGCTAACCCGCTGTCGATGGTTAACCCGTCAGATATCGAGACGTTTACAGTCCTCAAGGACGCATCTGCTACCGCTATTTACGGTTCGCGTGCATCCAACGGCGTTATTATCATTACTACCAAGAAAGGTAGCGCCGGTCAGAAGATGAAAGTAACCTACGACGGTAATGTATCGTTCGGTACGCTTACCAATCGTCTGCATACACTCACAGGCGACCAAGCGCGTGCATATGCTATGTCTTTGGGATATACGCGTGAACAGATGAAATATCTTGGTACGGCTAACACCGATTGGCAAGATCAGGTGTATCGCACAGCTATAGGTACTGATCACAATGTTTCACTTGTGGGAAGTACGCAGCATATGCCTTACCGCGCATCTGTCGGCTATACGCTCAACAATGGTACAATCAAGACCAGCCAGATGCAACGTGTAACAGCAGCTATCAACCTCAACCCCTCGTTCCTTGACAAGCATTTGAGCTTTAATTTCAATGCCAAGGGAATGTACATTTACAACAGTTACGAGCCCGGCGTTGTCGGTGCAGCGCTCCACATGGATCCGACTCAACCTGTTAAGGTCGGAGATGAGGGCGTGAAGGGTATCTACGGTGATGTCCTGCTCAGTAAGGAAGACGCAGACAAGATGTTCGGTGGCTACTGGCAGCCGACCCAGGACGCAGCCTATGGCGACACCGAGTGGGTACTTGCTCCTAAGAGCAATATCACAGCCAATCCTGTTTCGGCTCTTGACCAGCAATCGTCTATTGCTCGCTCGGGCGCGTTTGTAGGCAACTTGGAGGCTGACTACAAGATTCACGGTTTCGAGGATTTGACCTTGCACGCCAACTTCGGTGCAGACTATTCTTTCGGCAAACAACGTTCGGTTAATCTGAGTACAGGTGCCGGTTCGCACTACTATGGATGGGATGGAGTAGAGAACAAGAGCAAGTACAACCTCCAGTTCAACTGTTATGCGCAGTACTACAAGGACTTTACTGACACACAGCACTTTGATATAATGGCAGGCTATGAGTGGCAGCACTTCTATAACGAGGGCAATAATATCGGTAATGGATGGTATCCTGCTACCAACATCAAGACCGATGCTTCCGGTAACCCGCTGGCGGGAACCAAGGCTAACTATAGCGCCAATGAATGGAAATCGGAGAGCTATTTGGTTTCGTTCTTCGGACGTTTGAACTACATAGCATGGAATCAGTTGATGCTTACTGCTACGTTCCGCGCCGATGGCTCGTCACGTTTTGCTCCCGAGAACCGTTGGGGCTACTTCCCGTCGGTTGCACTGGGCTGGAAGATCAAAGAGACCTTCATGAAAGACGTAAACTGGCTCGACGATCTCAAACTTCGTTTGGGTTATGGTATAACTGGTCAGCAAGAGTTGAACAACGGTGACTATCCGTATTTGGCAACTTATACCAAGAGCACCAACTATCAGGCTTATTATCCTGTTGGTTACGAAAACTATGCAACAGAGAACAAGGCTCTGGAGACTGTATTCCCCGAAGATGGACAATACGTGACGGACAACAACGGCAACATCCTCTACTATAGTTACCGCCCGAACTCCTACAATCGTAACCTGACATGGGAGAAAACCACAACCTATAACGCAGGTATCGATTTCTCGTTCCTAAACAACCGTATTTCGGGTAATATCGATTACTACTACCGTTTGACGGACGACCTGCTGAATACAGTTACCGTAGCAGCCGGTACGAACTTCCGCAACCGCGTTATCTCCAATGTGGGCGCGCTGTCTAACCAAGGCGTGGAATTTGCGCTCAATGCCGTGTTAATGGATTACGGTCGTGCGTTCAAATGGGATCTGGGGTACAATGTAACATGGAACCAGAACAAGATTCTACGTCTTAATACCGGTGAGAACCAAACGTCTATTCCGACGGGCGGTATCAGTTCTGGTACAGGTAACACAATTCAGCAACATGCAGTTGGCGAAGCTACATCGGCATTCTATGTATTTGAAGCTAAGTCTGCTGTTCGCGAAGATGGTACCAAATACTGGTATGTAGTTGACCGCGCAGGTAATGACGATGGAACGCCTGACGGTGTGATTGACGAAAAGGATAAGTACTACTTCCATAGCCCGGCAGCGCCTGTTACCATGGGTCTGCAAATGAAGTTCCAGTTCTATGACTTCGACCTTGGTATGTCTTTCCGTGCCAATATTGGCAACTACGTGTACAACGATGTCAAGGCTTCCAACCTGCAAATGTTGACCCGCGAGAACTTCAATCGTAACAACTACGTGGAGGGAATCTTGACTCAGTGCTTCACTACCTACTACGAGGACAACATGCGCTCCGACGCTATCTATTCCGATGCTGAGGGTACAACCAAGTTCGACAAGTGGTTTGCTACCGATTATTTTGTAGAGAACGGTTCTTTCCTCCGTTGTGATAATATCACGCTCGGCTGGTCGTTCAAGCGTCCGAAATTCTCAGGTCGTGCGTTCTGCACCGTAAGCAATCCTTTCGTCATCTCAGGTTACTCCGGACTTGACCCGGAGGTATTCGGAGGTATTGACAACAATCTCTATCCCCGTTCGATGACCACCGTTGTTGGTGTGAACTTGCAGTTCTAATAGGAACATAAATATTCAAAATTGTATTTGTAAATTTTTAAATTAAAAAGAATATGTATCGTTTATTGAAATATGTTTCGGTGGCATGTGTAGCACTGGTGATGACTGCCTGTGTACATAATCTGAACACTACCCCGATTGACAAGAACTCGACTACGGGTTTCAATCAAGATGCATTGTTCACCAAAATCTATTCCACCCTAGCCACGACAGGTCAAACAGGCCCCGCGGGATCGGGTGACATAGATGATATCGATGAGGGATGGTCTGGATTGTTCCGCGTTTCGTGGGTGCTTAACGAGTTCCCGACTGACGAGGGTTGGTGGATTTGGAATGACGTAGGCGTTGACCAAACACGTGTCATGAGTTGGGATGGCGAGAATGCGCTTATCAAGTGTTTGTATTTCCGTTGCATGATTGATGCCAAGTTCTGCAACCACTTCCTGGCTTATGCCGATTCTACTTCTACCAAGGATCAACAGCAACGCGCCGAAGTACGTTTCATCCGTGCTCTGAACTATTGGTATCTGTTGGATATGTTCAAGTACGTGCCTTTCATGGAGAAGGAAAGTACCGACCCGGAGAATTATCCTATTTTTCTCACACGTCAGGAGGTCTTCGACTGGTTGGAGACTGAGTTGATCGACTTGACCACGGCGTTGCCTGCTACACGTATCAGCAAGTATCGTGTTGATCAGACTGCTGCCTGGCTACTGCTGGCACGTTTGTACCTCAATGCAGAAGTTTATACCGGTACTGCGCAATGGCAGAAGGCCAAGGATGCTGCTGACAATGCTTTGGCAAGCTCTTATAAACTTCACAACGTGGCTAAGACGAACAAAGACGGTATTGTATATACTGCCTATCAGCAGTTGTTCATGGGCGATAATGATGTAAATGGAGCTCAGGACGAGACTGTACTCTTGGTTTATCAGGACGGAACGTATTGTCGTTCGTACGGTGGTGTGCAATATGTCATTGCAGCTACGCGTGATGCTGGCATGACGCCTTGGGGAGTAGCAGAGAACTGGAAGTGTTTCCGCACTTCACCTGAGATGGTGTATAAGTTCTTCAACCCCATGGCTGCTGAGAATATTTTGGCAGACGAGTATCATATGCCGGAATTGGCGAACGATGACCGTGCTATCCTCTGCTCCTATGTGGAAGGCAATGTTAATAAGTGGAAACTGGACGGAGGTATGAAGTCCGACTTCTATGCTTCATGGGGCTGCCCGAAGTTCACGGCTGTCTATTCCTCGTCGGATAGTTTGACACATGCGCTCAACTCGGATGCCAACTGGCCTGACACGGATATCCCTTGGATGCGTATAGCTGAGGCATACATGACTAAGGCTGAAGCAATGTATCGCTTGGGTGACAAGACCGGTGCGCTGAACCTGATTAACTCTTCTGTACGTGCACGTGCAAACGCCAAGCCTTTGGCAAGTCTGGATGACGCCACACTTTGCGATGAGTGGTGCCGTGAGTTCTGGGGCGAAGGACGCCGTCGTATTGACCTCATCCGTTTCAACCGCTTTGCAGGCCCGCAAGCTGACGAGGCAAGTTATCAGTGGGAAGGTCGTGCCGGCGCAGCTACCTACAAGTCTATGCCTGAGAAATGGAATTGGTTCCCTGTTCCTTCTGATGACAAGAAGACGAATCCGAACTTCAAAAAGCAAGTTATTGATAACCCTGAAAATCCCTATGCTGCCGAAGGTGGCGACGGGTACACGTTTGCTGAATAAAAAACATCATTTTTGATGCTATTATATTTTAACAACCAATTAATCATTAAATTTTTAACATTATGAAGAAATTGTATGCATTTTTTGCTGCTGCTCTGATGAGCGCAAGCATGTTTGCTGCTGCTCCTACAGCTGCTGACTTGGCTGCAGCGTACGACGTTACGAACAACGTTGTCTTCTGTATCCAGTTTATTGACGATGCAAAGGTTTGCAACGATGTTCGTTTCGTTGGCACTCCTAACAACTGGGGTAAAGGCGATACCGAAACTGAAGGCTGGGACAACTGCGAGAAATTTGCTCCCGTAGCAGGTTTCGATGGCTGGTATGCTGCTGAACTTCCTTATTCAGAAGGCTTCCAGGGTAAACCGCTCCAAGAGCCCTCTGATCGCGCTTGGACATGGGATTACCAGTCCGGTGACATGGATGCTTGGGTGCATGTAGGCGGTGGCGAAATGACATTGTCAGCTGGTTACGAAGGCGAGTGCAACATTGCATTTGGTGCTGCCGGCGCTTACATCTATCAGCTCAAGTATTGGAAGCTCCACAAAAGCCCTTGCGCACCTATTGTTAAACACACCTACACTGTTAAGGTTTATGCTCCTGACGCATGCGCTGACATGAAGCCCGCTATCATCGGCGACTTCAACGGCTGGAAAGAGGGCGTTGCTATGCAGGAAGGTTTGGATGACAACTTCGAGACCGTTTACAGCTACACATTTGAGGATCAGGAAGGTCACGGCTTCAAGATCAAAGAGGTTTCTGATACCGATTGGTCGAACCAGATGCAGTATCTCGTTCCTGAAGATACAGATAACGACACTCCTGCTAAGTGGGTTAACTTTGGCAACTATGAGTTGGGTGCAGAAGAGACTATCGTACTTGACTACAGCGACAATAGCAAGTATCGTTTTGCGCTCTGTAGCGGCGAAGAGCCTGAGCAAGTATATGTTCAGTTCAAGTTCCCTGCAGGTGCTCCTGCTGCCGGTGTTGAAATCATTGGCCCATTCGACGGTTGGACTGGTACTGCTCTGAAGGAGAGCAAAGGTGTCTATGCTGGTATTGTTGAGGCTACTGCTAGCCAGTTCTTTAAGTTCCGTGAGACTGGTACATGGGACAACGAACTTCTCTACTACGATGATGAGCTTGAGACACCTGAATGGCGTCCAATCAAGGATGGCGAACTCGTATTTGGCGAGTATTGGCTTGAGGGCTCGGAAGTTGATGCATCACTTGAAGGTTATAAGTTTATTGGCTTGGATCTTTCCAATCCCAACTACTTTGCCTGGAAGGTGCCCAGTGGCATTGAGGATGTAACCCTGACCGAGCAGGCACAGAAGGTGCTCATCGATGGACAGATCTACATCATCCGTGACAACAAGATGTTCAATCTCCAGGGTGCTCAGGTACGCTAATCATTTAGTTGTATCATAAAAAGAGGGTGCTTTTCGCACCCTCTTTTTTATCGCGTAACCTTCTTGTACTTTCCCTCAATCCTACAACGCAGCAAAGTTAAGAAAAATAATCGACAAATCCAAATTAATAGAATAGTTTTTATCTTTATGATAAAAAATGTTAATTTTTTTATCTAATAAACTTGCTATTCGTAATTGATGAGAAAAACCTTTTCCGTGGCTCGTGTGATGGCGGTATATAACCACCTAAGGTACGTTATGTCGCGTTGCTCGTCGGGTATGGGACCTTGATCGATATACACGTGTTGCCACTGGCCGCCTTGAGCTTTATGGCAGGTCACTGCGTAAGCATAACGTATGTGCAAAGCGTTGTAGTATGGTGAGTCGTAGATGGTCTTGATTAACTCACGGCGGTTGTGAATCTCAGGATAATCCTCGGCAATCTTGTAGAATAGATTTTGTTGCATCTGATAGATCTGTTCATCGCTTTCAGCTTGCAGTATGTCCAGCCATACGGTGGCTTCCAACTCTTGTTCAATCTCGTAATCTACGTTCTGCAGAGTAGCGTCTGCAAAGTGGTAACCGTACAACTCGCGGACATTGTGTATGCGAGTCACCTCGTACATGTCACCGTTGGCTATAAAATCTATGCCCTCATAATCCTTTCCCCAATAGTAGTTGTTCTTGTTCACCATCACGCGGTCGCCGGCTGAGAGCTGGTCGTCTTTCCAAAGGATGTATGATCGCACGCCCTGGTTGTACAGGTTAGTACGTTTGTTGGAGCGCGTAACGATAAGCGTCTGCGGCATGCCACATGCACTGTATGATCCCTCTAAGGTCTGTTGCAGTTCGGATCCATTCAGCAGCACTACGTCTGGCGCACTTTGTATAGTTACATGTTCCCCGGTGACGGATTTTATTCCCTCGGATAGCTCGCTTATGTGCTCGCGTATGGCGGTGGCATTGCCCAGAATAGCCGATGTGTCGGCCTGACGGGCAACCTCGGTCAGTGTGTACGAGGTGATATGCAAGTTGGTAACAGCGTACCGGTTCATGTACTCGTCGCTCAGAGCAGGAGAGGTATGATGGCCTACCGGTGGCAACTGAGCTGTGTCACCCACCAGCATCAGCGAACACCCCTGACCGTTATATACAAACCGCATCAGGTCATCCAGCACACAACCGCTGCCAAATGGTGAACTGGGTTCACGGATGTCAGAAAGCATGGAGGCCTCATCTACAATGAACAGCGCGTGGTGAAACAAGTTGTTACCGAGACTGAAAGCATCTTTGCCAAGTTCGTTTTGCCGATAGATGTACTTGTGGATAGTATATGCTGACACACGCTCCTCGGCCGAAGCGTAACGGCTGAGTACTTTTGCAGCACGGCCTGTAGGAGCCATAAGTATACATTTCTGTCCAAGGCTGCGCAATGTGCGAACAACAGCACTGACGATACTTGTCTTGCCGGTACCTGCGTAACCGCGAAGAATGAACAGCTTGCCTTCTGTGCTGTCCAACAGATAGGCGCCTAACTTGTCAATCAGTTCGCGCTGACCGGCGTTCGGTACAAAGGGCAGTTCTTCACCTGCTTCGTTGCACTTTCCAGTTCGCAGATTGCTAAAAATCCTATGTGAAATGAAGTTTTCGAGCAAAATATTTGCAAATATCGAAAAATTGTTGTATTTTTGCAGCCGCGTTTGAAAGACGTCTGTGAATGTTAGCGGTCTGTTGTCTTTTGCGAAGCTGTCTAACGTCTAATCATAGGGAAGTCCTGCACGACCAGCTCCCTCTTAACTCCCCCAGGTCTTGACCGAAGCAAGGGTACGAGGTTGTAGCGGTGCGATGTAGATCGCTTCCCTTTTTTCGTGCCCGGTAGTCAGCGGTTAGCGTGTAACTCTCCCCATTGTATCGTAGGTTTTGCCGTCATGCAAGATGTATAATGTGTTACCTACTATGTACTTGACAGTGCGTTTTGTGGCTGTAATGTTATCGATTGTCGTAGTGCGCCCCAGGTATGCTGCGTATGCATTGGGTATGCCGTAGCCGTACTGCAATGCGTCAGGGTTTTGATAGCGGTCGGCGGAACGAATAATCCTCTTGCGAATTTGCATGGCGTTCTCATCGGGCAGCGCTGACCATAGCGTGGCAGCCATGCCGGCTATGAGCGGTGTCGCAAAACTCGTGCCGTTACGGTAAACGATCTCGTCGTTTGCATCTATCAGTGCCGCGCTCACCCCTACGGCGCACACCTCGGGTTTGACTCTTCCGTCTGCACTTGGTCCGTGACTGGAGAACGAACCAATCACGCCCAGCACATCCACTGCTCCTATGCTTAGGATAGAGTCAGCGTCTGCCGGTACGGATAGCTTCTCCCATGGCTTGTTGCCCTCATTACCTGCCGCCACGCACACGAGCATACCTTTGCGAGCTGCGATGAGTGCCGCGCTGCTCGCGCGAGTAGTCTTGCCGTCCAGGGCGTTGTGGGTAAGCGTCCACTCCTCGTTGTCGAACATTGCATAACCGAGTGATACGGAGAATATATTCGTACCCAGTGAGTCGGCTTTCTCCAGTGCGGCTACAAGGTTATCCATTTCCTTTGGAGACTCGGTCTCAGCCTCCTCGGAGCGCATGAGATAGTAGTTGGCCGCAGTGGCGGCACCTATGTATTTGTCGGTCTTTCCGGATATCGAACTCAGGCACAAGGAACCATGGGTGCCGGTGTAACCGTAGAAATCATCAGCGTCGTCGGTGAAGTCGAAGTGCCCGAGTTCTTGCTCCTGACGGAAGCAAGAGAGCGTGTTGGCATTGGTAAAACCGCCATCGCACACTGTGATCAGTATTCCCTGACCATGGTAACCCATCTTGTGCAGCGGCTGGATGTTGTAAAGCGCGAGTTGTGCATCGGTTGGCAACTCGTCCTGCGCATGGTTGGTGAGCAGATATGTGGCAGGCATGCTGCGACATTTGCTGATAGCTGACTGTTGATTGCTGTGATCAAGGCGCGTGGCTTCAACGCCGGTTACAAACGGTAGGCTGGCAACGGCTGCAGCCTGCTCATCGGTCATCGAGCATGTCGCGCCGTTCATCCAGCGCGAGGTGTGACAGATCGTTGCGCCGTATTGGCGCAGGCTGTCGAGATACGCAGCGCTGACGGGGTAGTCCAATTCATCGATGGTGATTTTCCATTTCGCGCGTTGCTCAATGGCACGCGGCGAAAGAGCCGGTATAGCCTGCGTGGGCTTGTCGGAAAAACTGACAAAGAAAATATTCAGAATAACGAGTAGTTGTACCATAGGTAGTATGTTTTGCTGTTTGTGTGTAGCGTATGTGAGTTCGCACGTACTTAGTTGTTCCTTAGTGCTTACCGTATCCACAGCGGAACTGAAGCAAGTTAGCCCGTGACTTATTGTCAGCGATGCTCCAGCAGAACAACGTTTTCTACGTGCTGGGTGTGCGGAAACATATCTACAGGTTGTACTTTTGCTACGCTATACATCGCATCAAGCATAGCGAGATCGCGTGCCTGGGTGGCGGGATTGCAACTGACATACACGATACGCTTCGGCTCAGCGCGGAGGATAGTGGCAATCACATCCTCGTGCATGCCGGCACGCGGCGGGTCGGTGATAATTACATCCGGGCGACCGTGCTCGCGGATAAACGCATCGTTGAGCACATCTTTCATGTCACCGGCAAAGAACAGGGTGTTCGTTATGCCGTTGATCTCGGAGTTGACCTTGGCATCCTCGATAGCCTCAGGCACATATTCAATACCGATGACTTGTCGCGCCTGGCGTGCAACGAAATTGGCGATTGTGCCGGTGCCTGTGTACAGGTCATAGACCAGCAAATCATTTGCCATTTTTGCATTTGGTAGTGGCTTGAAGGCAAATTCACGGGCAACTTTGTATAGTTCGTACGCTTGCTCAGTGTTCGTTTGGTAGAACGATTTCGGGCCTACTTTGAATTGCAGCCCTTCCATCTCTTCTATAATGTAATCTTGACCGTAGAACACGTGAATCTCCTGATCGGCGATGGTATCATTCATCTTCAGGTTCTCAACGTACAGAAGGGAAATAATCTCCGGAAACTCGTGGTGCAGGTGTTCGAGCAGCGCCATGCATGTATCAGTTACCTTCTCACCGAAGGAGACAACCAGCATCATCTCGCCTTTGTGGTTCGTTCGCAGGATGAGTGTGCGTAGTTGTCCCTGATGCGTATGCTCGTTGTAGAACGTCAGCCCATGCTCGCTTGCAAACGAACGCACGTCGTTGCGTATACGGTTGTTGATATCAGGCATTAGGCGGCACTCCTGTATATCCAGAACTTTGTCAAAGCAGTTGGGGATATGAAAGCCAAGGCCATTTACCATTTTGTCATTTGCCGTTTCTTCTGTTATTTGGCCATTTGACAACTGTTCATTCAGTACCTTGAACTCTGAGGGTGAGAGCCATTTGCGGTCGGCAGCCGAGAACTCGAGTTTGTTTCGGTACTCGTAGATATGTTTGCTGCCGAGTATGGGTAAGATCTCCGGCAGAGTCACTTTACCGATGCGGGTTAGGTTGTCCACCACCTGCTGCTGTTTGTATCGCAGTTGTGCTTGATAGGGCAGAATCTGCCATTTGCATCCGCCGCACTCGCCGAAGTGAGGACATTGAGGCTCACAACGTTCATCCGAGTACGTGATAAATCGCTCAACACGTGCTTCCATAAACGAGTGTTTCTTCTTTGTAACCTGCAGGTCAACCACATCGCCGGGCACGCAGTAGGGAACAAAGCATACGATGTCACTCGTGCCTCCCTCGCCGTTAGGCATAGGAATGCGGGCGATGGCCTTGCCTTCAGCACCGATGCCGGTGATGGTAACGGATTCTACCAGGGGTAAGTTCTTTTTCTTCATATTACTTGGTTAGATAATGAATACAGTTTCTATATAGTGCGCCAAAATCTTCAGTGCTTTCCATGATGAACGGTAGTGCAACAAGTCGGAAATCGCCATTATATGCCACCCCTGCCGTCATACCGCTGTCATAGTACGTGCCAATGCCAACTGATCCGCGAGCGGGCAGTATGCCTTGCGGATTTTCGCAGCAGATGATATCAGGATTGGGCTGCATTTTCAGGCGCGCAAGATGAATGGGCAGCCCACTATTGAACATAACAACGCCGCAACGTGTTGCATGGTCTCCACGATAACTGAATCGTAGAACATCGTGTTTGAATTCGCTATCGTTGAGTGCCTTTGCTTCGCTCCCGAGATACATACCTGACATGAGTATGCCGCCGCCTTGATGCGCATAATCCGTCATCGCTTGACGCAGTGCTGTAGGGAACATAGAATAAATAGTATCGGCTTTGCCTGCTATACTTGTCTGATGCAATTCCGTACGTTGTTTGCCGCAAATCATATCCACGATAGTGTAACCGCGGAAGGCTGTCGAATCTTCGATAGCGGCAGCAGATGTGCTGCAATATGAATAACCCAGTCCGCCCAATATGTGCCCGTGCATGGTCGGGTAGTCGTGCGTATTGCCTGCAGTCAGGCAGAACTGTTGGTCGGCGTACGATGCTCCCCATCCGCAGTTGTCATCCGATATCCACTGACTACTTCGCAGACAGTCGTATTGTTCGCCTAAGAATGAGATATCGATACCGTCTTGTACTGCATAACTCTGCGGAACGATTCCGGCATACAAACTGTCGGTAAAGAACGCCGGTGCTGCTACGCGCGAGAAATTATTCACTATCATTGCTATCCCTTTTGGCTCGGGAGCAACGTATGCGCATAATGTTTCCGACGGCAAACTTATTCCCCCCTTATTGCCGGCCACCACGCGGAAGTCATAGTGTATGCCTCGTTCGGCTGTCATAGCATGGCGCGTGCTCATGACGCGTAGGCCGTTATCCCAATCGCCGGTTGTCATTTGCCCGTTCACTATGCGCGTTTTGCGTGTATATATAATGTAGTAGTTAGGTTGCGCTGTGGGCTCAAGTGGATCGTCGGTCGGTTGCCAACGGAGGATTATACTATCTTGTTTCCCTTTATCGGCTTGGTGCAACGTTGTGCTAAACGCGCTAACCGGTAGCGGCTGAACTGCATATTTCTCTCCCCTTGAAGTAGCGAGGTACTTTAGTATGCCTTTGTATATAGCGCGCGAGATGGTGAACTTCACTTTCGGATCCAACCCGTATCGCATATCATTCAAGTTCTGATGGGACAATAGTTCAAGCAGGAACGAAGGTACGCGCGGTTGGCGTACCTCGGCATAACCGGCGTTCTTCAGTGCCCGTCGTGTCCAGAGCGGAGTATGCAGAGCGCGCATATCTGCCACAATCTGCGTCTGCACGTAGTCAGCCAGGTAACGGCAATGCAGGCGTGAATCGCCCAAGGGTAAGGTGTGGCTGTTGTTGTCATCCTTGTTGTAGTATATCAGTAGCGTGCCAACGATAGAGTCTCCCTGACGCACACCGGCATCTGAATGAAAAGCCATACTCAGGTCAATGGGTATGTTCAGACCTTCCTCCTTAGGTGCCAACTGCGAACTGCCGAGCAGATAGTTGACCCACTGCCCGCGACAAGCATAGTCGTTGGTATATGTGTTTTCCCCTCGAGTATAGTCTATGATTGAGTCGGGAATGCCCGCGAAATGCAAGTACTGCGATGCTCCTACGACATAACGTGGCACGCCGCACGAATCGATACCGCCTCCCAAGCGAATGGCAGCAATGTTCTCACGTGTTGTGTGAATGGTGAAACGTGCCGTCTGTTGCGGTGAGAACGCATGCTTGCCGACATATATCCACGTTCCGGCACCCATCTGCATATTAATTGTGTAATGTGTGGCGCAATCCTTATGCTCGATGTCAAATGCTGTACGGTTAGATGCCTGATGACGGTTGTACCATATGTATACAGCGTACTCTCCCTCTTGTGGAACTGTTGTTTCTGCAATGGTTTTCCCATTTTGCTCCCGCATGGCAGTGCTGTCGATGATGACCATAGCAGTCTGTATGTCGCGTTCGCGCGGTTGTATGACTACCGCGCCGGCATTCTCTAGCATAGGCACCAGATAGGGTATTGTGTATGAAGATGTAAACAAGTCTTCCACGGTAGTCCATAACTTGGCGCGTTGCCATAGCCAACGGTCAACTTGATTGTTGTAGTACCAGCCGTGGCTCCCCCAAAGAGCTATATGTTTGCTGTCAAGTCCGTCCGGACTCTTGTAGGGTAGGTCGGTATTTTTCACCAGCGGCGCTACCTCGTCGTGAGTATGTGCGCGTGCTACATTGCGGTAGCGCATGGTTATGAGCTCATTCAGCTCGTAGCCGTCGCTGTAGATTTCAATATTGCCGCTTGTGTTGTTGAAAACCAACATACTCACATCCTGACGTAATTTTTTCAATTCGGCAGGCGACAGACTAAGCCCGCTCAGAGTTTTGCATGTGTAAATACGAGCTGTATTGTCGTTGGCGCGTATGCGTTTGACGGTTACTTTGCCCACTTGTGCGTTGCGGTTGGCGTAGGCTGTTAGACTGTCGCTCAAGGTGCGAACAGGGATAGCCGATGCTGACAGGCTGAAACTGAAAACTATCAAAAGAACTACCAATCGCAGTGATTGTGTAAAAATATTCATATTTATTTCCAAATTTTGTATATTTTGGCGTGATTTTTGCACGAAAATGATAAAGGATTCATTTCCGCGTACAAAATTACAATTTTTTTTTGGAATTATCAAATATTTTTTGTAACTTTGTAGGCTAAAATATCAAAATAGGTATTATCATGAAAGAATTCACGATTGATACGCGTATTCGCAGTTATTCATGGGAAGAGTTGTCGGAAGCCGACCGCCGTTTGCTGGATGTTGCCAAACGCAAGACTCAGGCCTCCTATTCTCCCTATTCGCATTTTTGTGTAGGTGCAGCAGCTCTGTTGGCAGATGGAACGATTGTAGGCGGTTGTAATCAGGAGAATGCGGCTTATCCGAGCGGGTTATGCGCCGAACGAACGGTGTTGTTTGCGGCCGGTGCGCAATACCCCGATCAATCGGTGAAAGTTTTGGCTATAGCTGCGTATACTGATGGCCATTTTACCGAAGATCCAGTGTCACCTTGCGGTGCTTGCCGCCAAGTGATGCTTGAAACCGAGAATCGCTACAAGCAACCTATGCGCGTATTACTGTTCGGAGCGAACCATGTGTATGAGTTTGCCAGTGCAGAGAGTCTGCTGCCGTTCAGTTTTATCAGTGATGACCTGAAGGGAGGAGTGCGCGAAAGATAATGTTGAGGTTACCTGTCAAACGTTTGGATATGTACATGCTGAGGAATTTCCTCGGCTTGTTCGTGCTTACGTTGGTGATATGTATCTTCATTTTGCTGATGCAGTTTGTGTGGCTGCATGTGCGTGACTTGGTCGGCAAAGGCGTTGAACTGAGCGTGTTGGCGGAGTTCTTTATCTATGCTGTAGCCTCAGTTGTCCCTTTGGCTCTACCTCTGGCGGTGCTATTGTCATCGCTAATGACATTCGGTAATCTGGGCGAACAGGTTGAACTTACTGCCATGAAGGCAGCCGGAGTGTCGCTGTTTCGGATTATTCGTCCACTGGTTATTGCGGTGATGCTTATTTGTGTCGGGGCATTCTATTTTTCCAATAGCGTGCTGCCTGTGTCGCAAGTCAAACTCTGGACGCTGATCTTTTCGTTAAGGCAGAAGTCGCCTGAACTTGATATTCCCGAAGGTGAGTTCTACGATGGTATTAGCGGATATCATATTTATGTCCGTCACAAGGCTCCCAAGCGGGGAATGCTTTACGACATGATGATTTATGATTACAGCAAGGGTTTTAAGGATGCAACGGTCATGCTTGCAGATTCCGGCAAGATTGTCGTTAGTGATGACAAGCATTATCTGATGTTGCATTTGTACTCAGGCGAGTCGTTTGAAAATCTGAGCCGCAAGCAGCAACGTGCGACAGGTACAACCAAAAATATCCCCTACCGTCGTGAGACATTTGCCGAGAAGCAGATATTGATAGATTTTGACTCCGACCTCACCCGTTACGACGAGAGTTTACTCGCTGACCAACATGTGAGCAAAGACACGCGACAACTGCTGCATTCCATCGATTCAGTACATGCACTGAGCATTGAGAAGGGTAGTGAGCAGAGCCAACAGATGATAGAGTCAAGGTACTTGGGGCGTGAGCGTCATACAGCCATTGCCAATGAACAAATGAACGCTGAACGTGCCCAGCGTATAGCCGAGGCCAAGGCAAAAGGAGTAGATTGGCTTGATAAGTATGACCCTGATTCGTTGTTTGCCTCATTGAGTAATAACGAAAAGGAGAGAGTGCTATCCATCGCCATCGAGCGTGCGCGTGCGCAACGCGATCAAATAGATTACAATGCTGTAGTGCTTGACGATTATCAGCGATATATACGCAAACACGAGGTGGAATTGCACCGAAAGTTTACATTGGCGTTTGCCTGTTTGATATTTTTCTTTATAGGTGCTCCGCTTGGCGCAATTATCCGCAAAGGAGGCTTGGGTACGCCGGTGATTATCTCGGTAGTGATGTTTATCTTTTACTACATCATTGACAACACCGGATACAAGATGGCTCGTGAAGCATTATGGCCGTGTTGGGCGGGTATGTGGTTGAGCTCGTTTGTGCTTTTACCGATAGGTATATTTCTGACGTATAAAGCTGCTACCGACTCCTCTCTATTTAATCCTGAGGCATGGGCTAAATGGCTTGAACCTATTAAGAAGAAACTCGGGCTAACCAAAGATAATTGACAATTGAAAATACAAAGTTTATGTTAGATACGATAGAACAGGCGATTGATGATATCCGTCAGGGTAAGTTTGTAATTGTTGTGGATGACGAAGATCGTGAGAACGAAGGTGACTTTGTTACCGCTGCTGAAACAATTACAGCAGAAAAGGTCAACTTTATGCTCCATCATGGTCGCGGTGTATTATGCTGCCCGCTTACTGAGGAGCGTTGTGCTGAACTTGACCTTGTGCATCAGGTAGCCAACAATACCTCGATGCTTGGTACGCCGTTTACGATTACTGTTGACAAACTTGAAGGCTGTACTACCGGTGTGTCCGCCGAAGACCGTGCTGCCACTATCCGTGCGCTGGCAGATCCCAAATCCAAAGCGCAGACATTCGGTCGTCCGGGGCATATTAATCCCTTATACGCTCAATCGGCCGGTGTGTTGAAACGTGCAGGGCATACCGAGGCGGCAGTTGATCTGACGCGACTCGCAGGTCTGCGCCCGTGCGCTGCGCTTATTGAGATAATGAATGAGGATGGCACAATGGCGCGTATGCCGCAACTCGAGAAAGTTGCTGAAGAGTTTGGGCTGCATATAATCTCTATCAAAGACCTAATTGCCTATCGACTGAAGCACTCGTCAATCAACAATCAGCGGCTGGATGCCAACAATCAGTGTCCTGATGCCAACGGTTTGATAGAGCGCGGTGAAACAGTTTCACTGCCTACTGAATACGGCGAGTTCCAACTCACGCCTTTCCGCCAACTGAGCAATGGACTGGAGCATATAGTACTGACCAAAGGTACTTGGACGGAGGATGAGGCTATCCTTTGCCGTGTGCACTCATCATGCATGACTGGCGACATATTCGGCAGCAAGCGTTGTGAGTGTGGCGAGCAACTCCATGAGGCGATGCAACGTATCGAAAAAGAGGGTAAAGGCATACTCGTTTATCTCAATCAAGAGGGGAGAGGCATTGGTCTGATGAACAAGATTCGTGCATACAAATTACAGGAACAAGGCGAAGATACAGTGGAGGCAAATGTGCATCTTGGATTCGATGCTGATGAACGTGACTACGGAATAGGTGCACAAATTTTACGCTCAATGGGCGCTAAAAATCTGCGACTTATGACAAATAATCCTGTAAAAAGAATCGGACTTGAAAGTTATGGCATAGTTATTGTTCAGAATATAGCAATAGAGGTGCAACCGAATCCTTATAACCTTCGCTACATGCGAACGAAGAAGGAAAAGATGCATCACACGTTACATCTTGTTTAACTTGGATTTGAAGATTTGAATATTTGAGAATTTGAATTTCAATCTTCAAATGAGAAATCTTCAAATCTTTAAATTGACATTAGTTATGAAACGCTTGCTAACACTACTCGTACTTCTGGCTACAGTCAGCTGGAGTACTTGGGCAGAGGAGACAATCACTGTATCTGCCAACTCAGAGGACATAAGCCAAGCGCTCGACTTGAAAGCGGTGGCTACATTGTTCGGCACAGTTAAGAATGTGGAGGAATTTGAGACACTGCTCAATAACCCGGATTCCGCATTCACCAACCTTGATCTCAACGGTGACGGTTCTGTGGATTACTTGCGTGTTGTGGAGACCAACAATGGCAACAAGCACCTGGTAGTGATCCAAGCCGTACTGGCGAAGGATGTATTCCAGGATGTGGCATCCATCTATGTGGAAAAAGATGAGGCTACTGGACAGGTTAGTACGCAAGTTATCGGTGACGAATATGTATATGGTGAGAACTATATCATCGAACCGGTGTATATTTATCGTCCGTACATCTACGATTGGTTCTGGGGACCCACTTGGTATTGTTGGCATTCGCCTTGGTACTGGGGCTATTATCCCCATTGGTGGTATAGTTGGCATTGCTGGCCGATGCATCGCTACTGGGATCACTGCTATCACTGGCATCACCATCATCCCTATTGCTCGTTCCGCTATGCACATCATCCGCGGCCTGCTTATCAGGAGATGCGTCACACAGTAGCCCGCCGTGAGTATGCTAATACGCATAGCAACCGTTCGTTTGCCGTACGGAATAGCGGGGTGAGCAATGCTCGCAGTCTGGATGCATCGCGTGCTACAGCTGTTCGCTCAAGTAGAGTTGGTGCAACATCCCGTCAGGGCAGTACTGCTGCAACCAGAGTTGGCGGAGCATATACGGCACAACGTCAGGCCGGCCGCTACGACAACACATTTGGCAGCAGAGGCATACGTTCATCAGCTAGCTCAACACGTCAAGCTGCTACTGTAAGCCGTCAGACAGGCAGGGCTACTGCTCAGGTATCGCATCGCTCCGGCAGTGCTGCTAACCAACGTAGTGCATCTGTTTCACGTCCTGCCACCACGGCACGTACATCGGCATCAACAACACGTGCAGCGGCAACTAGTGTTCGTCCGTCAAGCACCACGACTCGTGGTACGGCAACTGCTACACGTTCTGCTTCGGCACGATCCGGCAGTGCAACGACTCAGCGCAGTAGCGGACATTCATCAACCGTACGTAGTTCTGCATCAACATCACGCCAATCCGCTCCCTCTCGTTCGTCGAGTTCGTACAGTGGCAGTAGCTCTAGCTCATCACGTTCTTCGGGATATAGTGGAGGTTCGCACTCAAGTGGTTCATCCCGCTCAAGCGGAGGTTATAGTGGCGGAGGTTATAGCGGTGGTGGCCGTTCTTCCGGCGGAGGTTCGTTCAGTTCCGGTGGCGGCCGTTCGGGCGGTGGCTCGACAAGACGCTAAATCGTAGATGGTTATGTTCTACATCGTAGAAACAATTCCTGACAATCAAACCATGCAAGCGGTAGTAGCCGAACTACTACCGCTTGTTCCTTTAGTGCGACGTAATAAAGCGTTGCGTTACAAGCATCTGCATGGTCAGTTCTGTTGTTTGCGTGCATGGGCATTGCTGCATGAACTGCTTGTTAGTCATCAGTTCTTGTCTGCAGGCTTTTCTCTCGCAGAACTCACATATGCCGAGGATGAGCACGGCAAACCATGGCTGACATCTTCACCTGATTGTAATTCGCCGCTGATATTTGATGGTAAAACCATCTGTTTTTCTCTTTCTCATACTGCGAATGCCCTAGCTGTGGCTATCGATCATCAGCCTGTAGGGATTGATGTCGAAGCTTTAATTTCGAAGCAACGTGTTAGCGATCAGCATTTCCTAGATCATACGATGAGTGCCAAAGAGCAGGTGGTTATCCATCAATCGGCCAATCCGCAAGTTGCGTTCACGGAATTATGGACGCGCAAAGAGGCCTTGTTCAAGGCCATAGGTACGGGAATAAACATGTCGGAATTGCCCGGTGTTCTCGAATCACCGCATGCGTTCACGCTACAATCGATTGTGAGTAGCGATTACGTTTGCTCTATAGCATATTCTTCAGACAGGCGCTGAGAGATTCACGCCAATGGGGAATCGACAGGGCGAAGGTCTGACGGACTTTCGCCTTGTTCAGTACTGAATAGTGGGGACGGGGAGTAAGGTACTGATACTCTTCACTCAAGATTGGGTTAACTTGGCAACGGATAGGATTGCCGTCTTTTCTACCGTGAGCGAGCAAGGAGTTATATAGTTCGTGGATAGCCAGCGTGAAATCGTACCAAGAGCAAACGCCTTCGTTGGTATAGTGATAGATTCCGCCTTTCCAGCCTGCAGCATTGAACGACCCGTCGGCATGGGTTGCACTTTCGATGGCGGCAAAGATGGCTGCAGCCAGATCGAGAGCATACGTGGGGGTTCCGATCTGGTCGTACACTACGCCAATCTGTTCTTTCGTCTGCCCGAGACGAATCATTGTCTTCACAAAGTTATTGCCATATTCCGAGTACAGCCATGCTGTGCGGAATATAATGGCATCGGACTGGATAGCCAGCAAGGCTTGCTCACCGGCAAGTTTTGTCCGCCCGTATGCCGTACGCGGCGCTACGTGGTCTGACTCGCGGCAAGGCTGGTGCTCATCGCCGCTGAATACGTAATCTGTGCTCACATGAATGATGTGCGCACCGCTACGCGCGAGATTAGCCACAGCATCTGCATTGATTTGCAATGCTGTAGGTTCGTCCTGTTCAGCCCGATCCACATTGGTATAGGCAGCACAATTGACAATCAAATCAACACATTTTTCGCCCACAAAACCGCATACTGCTGCTTCATCGGTGATGTCCAACGGATGGATGGTAACGGGGCTGTCTTCAGGAACAACAACATCGCTGAATATATACTTGTGTAGCGGATGCATAGCCGATAGAATACGCATCTCGTTGCCTAATTGGCCGTTTGCACCGGTTATTAAGATTGTCATTAGAAGATTTAAAGATTTGAGAATTTGAAGGTTACAAGGTATAACCTAAATCTTTGAGTAGCGGATGCTTGGTGTCTTTGTCCGACAGGATGCGCTTGGCTTCGGGTATGCGCCAATCGATGCCCAGCGTCTGGTCGGACAGCAGAATGCCTGCATCTGCTTCAGGGTGATATAGTTCGTCACATTTGTAGCTGAACAACGCATGCTCGCTCAGCACACTGAATCCGTGCGCAAAGCCCTTGGGTATAAAGAACTGCCGATGGTTTTCGGCACTTAGTTCTACGGCTACGTGTTGCCCGAAGGTAGGACTATCCTTGCGCAGATCAACAGCCACGTCTAGCACTGCTCCCTCGATGCAAGTTACGAGTTTGGCCTGCGTGAACGGGGGACGCTGGAAATGCAGTCCGCGTACTACGCCGTAGCATGAGGCGGACATATTATCCTGCACGAATCGCGCGTTGATGCCTGCCTCTATGTAGCGTTGCTCGTTGTACGTCTCCTCAAAGAACCCGCGGGCGTCGGTGAACACCCGGGGTTCGATGATGAGCAGTCCTTCAATAGGAGTTTTGATGATTTCCATTACTTGAGTTGTGTTACCACGTCAAATGCCACATCCATCATCTTGGTGAACGTTGTCTGACGTTCTTCTGCTGTAGTAGCCTCGCCTGTGATGATATGGTCGCTAACGGTGCAGATGCACAATGCTTTCTTGCCGGCGCGTGCTGCGTTCATGTATAGTGCCGGAGCTTCCATCTCATCGGCCAGTACGCCCATCTTTGTCCAGTTGGTCTTGCGGTCATCCTCGCAGTAGAATGCATCGGTGGAGAATACGTTACCTACATGGTACTTGTAGCCGCGTTTCTCAGCCGACTCAACTGCCAAACGGCAGAGTTGGAAGTCTGCAATAGGCGAGAACTGTCCAGGCAAGTGGAACTGCAGGGCGTAGTTGCTGTCGGTGCAGCAAGCTTGTGCAATAACAATGTCGCCAAGACCGACATACATCTGACGTGCACCGCACGAACCTACGCGGATAATTGTTTCTACATCGTAGAAGTTGAACAATTCATAAGTATAAATGCCGATGGAGGCGATGCCCATACCATGACCCATCACGCTTACACGTTGGCCTTTGTATGTGCCGGTATAGCCGAGCATGCCTCGTACATTATTGAACAGTACTGGATTTTCAAGATACAATTCTGCCATTAACTTTGCACGTAGCGGATCGCCTGCCATGATTACAGTTTTAGCGATTTCGCCATACTGAGCCCCAATATGCGGGGTCGGGGTGTTTTCCTTTGCCATAATATATAGATTTTTTGTTAGATTTATCTTTTTTCTTTATGCGAAGCGGCTATTATCTCGCTACCACAAGATAGTAGTTTTTCTTGCCTTTCTGGAACAACAGGTACTTGCCGTTGAGTAGTGCCTGGTCGGTGATCGGTGTCTGCGGATCAGTCAGTTTCTCTTTGTTCATCGAGAATCCGTTAGCCTGAATCATTTTTCTTGCCTCGCCTTTTGACGGGAATATCTGCGTCTTCTCTGCCAGCAGATCCAGCAGACCTATGCCGGCTTTCAGTTCATCCAGACTGATCTCGTAGCGCTCTACGCCTTCGAACACTTGCAGGAACGTCTGCTCGTCCAACTTGTGCAAGGTGTCGGCGGTAGCGTTGCCGAACAGGATGTTACTTGCCTCTACGGCAGCATCGTAATCTTCCTCGCTATGAACGAGAATGGTTACTTCTTTTGCCAGACGCTTCTGCAGCGTGCGCATGTGAGGCGCCTGCTCGTGCTCGGCTATCAAAGCTTCTATCTCGTCGCGCTCGAGAGAAGTGAAAATCTTGATATAGCGCTTGGCGTCATCATCGCTCACGTTCAGCCAGAACTGGTAGAACTTGTACGGAGAGGTATAATCCTTCGACAGCCATACGTTGCCCGATTCGGTTTTGCCGAACTTGCCACCATCGGCTTTGGTTATCAGTGGGCATGTCAAGGCATATGCCTCATTGCCACTGATTTTCTTGATGAGATCCGTTCCGGTGGTGATGTTGCCCCATTGGTCACTGCCACCCATCTGAAGTTTGCAGTTCTTATGTTCGTTTAGATATACAAAGTCGTAGCCCTGCAGCAGCTGGTAGGTAAACTCCGTGAACGACATTCCCTGACTATACTCGCCGTTGAAACGTTTCTTCACACTGTCTTTTGCCATCATATAGTTGACGGTGATGAGCTTGCCTATGTTACGAGTGAAGTCCAGGAACGTATAATCCTTCATCCAATCATAATTGTTCACCAGTTCGGCTGCGTTGGGCGCGTCACTGTTGAAGTCCAGAAAATGCTCCAATTGTGCGCGTATGGCTGCTACATTGTGACGCAATACTTCTTCCGTCAGCAGGTTACGCTCGGCACTCTTGCCCGACGGGTCGCCAATCATTCCTGTAGCACCGCCGATCAGGGCGATAGGTTTATGTCCGCATTGTTGTAGGTGACGAAGCATCATGATGCCGCACAGGTGACCTATATGCAGACTGTCAGCCGTCGGGTCAATACCTACATAGGCTACGGTCATCTCTTTCATCAGTTGTTCCTCTGTGCCCGGCATGATATCGTGAAGCATGCCACGCCAGCGGAGTTCTTCCACAAAGTTCTTCTTCATTTGTCTGTATTTTATTTACGAATGCAAAGATACGATTTTTTTTCGACATTTGCAAATATTTTGTGTTTTTATTGCATAATTAATGCAAAAAGTATACGTGTTTTGCCTATTTTTGTGTCTTTGGATTGTGATATTGCGCCATCTTCTTGTAATTTTCCGATTCGATTGTTCGTTCCTTGAACAGCATAGACCGCCTTATTTGTTCTGCTTGTACATAGCTCTTTACTATATATATATTAGTATATATACTTTAGTATATATACAGGATTATTCCTTACAAATCTCCCTATTATGGTATCTCTGAATGGAAATATTAGTGCGTGATTAGTGCATGATTATTGGGTGATTATTGCGTGATTAATGTGTGATTATTGCGTGATTGCAGACCCAATCCGTGAATCGCGCACCGGCTGACAAGGATACGCTGCTTCAGTAAGAACTATTCCTTTTTAGATTTTTTGAATATGTATCATGTGCAAAATAATGGAAAATTGATGAATTTTGCGAATATTTTGAAGTAAAAGGCAAAAATGCTTGCAAATGTCAAACTTTTTTTGTACATTTGCATCCGAAATGTAATTAGTCATAATTTCACTTGACCTAAAACTGCATTTCACTTAATGCCATGAAACGATTTCACTCACTACTCACTCTGGCTTGCCTCTTTAGTGCTACAGTGTGCTATGCAGGTTGGAGCATTCCAGTTACAAACTATGCGGTTGCCGATTACGCTGCAGGTACACAGAACTGGCAACTTGCCACAACTGCCAATGGCTGGCTATATGCGGCTAATAACTACGGTTTGCTAGAGTACGACGGTGCACAATGGCGCATCTATGGTATGTACTACGGCAACTTGCCTCGAAGTATAGCCAAGTATGATGAACGTGCTATTTTCATTGGTGCAACGAATGATATTGGCGTGTTCACTCCTACGTCAACAGGTTCAATGCGTTATACGTCACTTATCGATGGCGTGGATCCTACTTTCGGTGAAGTGTGGGATATTGAACTTGTCGGTAAACAAGTGTATTTCTTTGCGCGACATCAAATTATTACAGGCGAAATAACCAGCGCAAGCGATAGCATTACCCTTTCGGATTTACGCGTTATTCAGACTGACAAGCGCATATTCTGTGCCGAGGAAGTTGGTGGGGCGATATATGTTGGTACAGATGACGGATTGTATCTGCTTAGTGGCACGCGAATGAATCGTATACACGGCTCGGATATCTTGCGAGGCTACGAAGTACGATGTATTCAGTCACTGGATGAGCAGAGACTGCTTATTGCCACCGACCTGAGTGGACTTTATGTATATGATGGATCTAAAATCAGTACGTTCCGTACCGAAGCCGATTCTTTTTTGCGTAAGAATCAGTTGTACACCTTCGCAGTGCGCGGAAACACAATTGCATTAGGCACTGTGCTGCAAGGTATTGTACTAATGAATAGTACTGGCTCCGATTGTCGCTACATTTCTACCCGCCAAGGCTTGCAGAACAACACTATTCTTTCGATGACTTTTGATGTTCTCGGCAATCTGTGGGTAGGATTGGATCAGGGTATCGACTATGTGCAGTTGGCGTCTTCATGGCAGTATTACAGCGATGAACATATAAACTTTGGTGCCGGTTATGCATCATTGTGTGTGCAGCGAGGCAAAACAACATTGTACTACTCCGGCACCAATCAGGCTCTATATGTCAAGTCGGATGCTAATCAGTCGCTACAAATCGTAGAAGGGAGTATGGGACAAGTGTGGAGTCTGAACGAAATCGATGGCACTGTTTTCTGTTGCCACAACAGAGGGCTGTTTCTGGTTGATGACGCTCGTATGCAACCGTTGTGTACGGATGAGGGATTTTGGAAGGTGCAACGCCTGCCTAATGGCAAAGTGATAGCCGGTAGTTATTCGGGATTCCGCATCTTGAGCAAGGTCAATGGACATTGGCAGATGAGCAAGGTCGCCGGCTTTGATGATACAGCTTTTCGCTGGCAAGTGGATGGAAACGGTTGTATCTGGGCTGTTGCTACGTCCGGCATTGTACGATTGGACTGGACGAATGACACAACCTTGCGCCAACAGAATATTCAATCCTACGATGGCGCTCATACCTGGTTCAATATCAGTCGGATGGGGGAGAATATTCTCATTACCAACGATAGCTACTGCCGCGTCGTGGCAGACGATGGCCAACTGCGCAGAGACACGGCATTCTTCGCCTTGCTAGGTGGTGAGACATTTTATGCTTTTACCCACAAAGATAGTCGTGGCAATCTCTTGTACGTGCGCGATTGGGTATTGTACATGCGCGAGTACAATCCTCAATCAAAAACGTATGCACCGGAGCGTGCGCTGTATAATGGAGAAACAGACTTTATAGGAGGTTTCGAGAACTTGTACGAAGCCAATGACGGTTATATCATCGGCACGCTGCAAGGCTATTGTATGATTAAGCCGGCCAATGGACGTCAACCCTCAGCCGTCAGCGATCCGGTTATTTATTTGCGGCGTGTAACGGCAATGAATAAAGAACAGAAAAACGTATATGGGGAGTCGCTCGGTTCTCGACCTTCGGAAACCGTTGAGTTGCCTTACGATACCTATGTGCTGCGCTTCGCCTGCAGTATCAACAGGACTCCTGCACAAGGTACGCAATATGCCTATCGACTGCTGCCTAGAGATAAGGAGTTTACCGCCTTTACCTCGCAATCCTACTACGAATGCTCAGCGCTTGAGGAAGGTGAATACACACTGGAGGTTATATGCCGCACAGCAACAGAGGGAGTGACATTGACGGAGATAATCAGATCGTGGAACTTTACCATTTGCTCACCGTGGTATAAGACTTGGTGGGCACGTACACTTCTTGTATTGCTTATTGTTGGGGTGCTCGTGTTCCTCGGATATTTCCTCTATATCCTAACAGAGCGAACCAGAGGCAAGGCTTTGCATGAGAAACAATTGCAAATCCTCCAACTGGAGAACGAGAAAACGCAGTCGCAACTGCAAGCCAAGAGTCGCGAGATGTCACGTGTGCTGCATGACGAAGCCAGTCGACAGGAAGATTTGGCGTACGCTTCGGAGCAACTCGACAAGACGATTCGCGATTTGCAGGCACATAATTTGAAGAAGGTGGAAGAACGCTTGAACGCGCTCAAACAGCATATTACCGCCAAGGTCAGTGACGAGACTATTGATTGGCAGCGGTTTGAGGAGAATTTCGACGAGGTCAATGCAGGATTCTGCAAATGTCTGACACAGCGCTATCCGTGGATGAGCAAGCAGGAACGCAAACTATGTGTTTACATCCATATGGGTATGCTCACCAAAGAGATGGCACCTCTGCTCGGACTCTCTACGCGAGGTGTGGAAATGATGCGGTATCGTATGCGCTGCAAGATGGAACTTGACCCACAGGCTAACCTCAAGGACTATCTGCAGGCGCTTACAAACGAGTAGTGATGCTCTGTTGTAATTTCACTAAAATTACGTCAGACGTGTAAAAAACTACAAATTTGATTTCACAATTTTACACTCGGAAAGTAATATTTTTGTTTTATTTAATAAAATTGCGTACCTTTGTATTGCATTTTCGAAACTACACGAAACATCGCAGTACAATTTCTACGACCAAACACACAAATTATAAGTTTACCTAATCATGAAAAAACTAATCTTGTTCTTTGCAGTGTTATTTGCAGCGGTTAGCGTTCATGCTCAGACTATCACCGGCGTGGTGATGGATGAAGTTGAACCTATTATTGGTGCAAATATCATGGTGAAAGGTACAACCAATGGTACGATTACCGACATCGACGGCAACTTTGAGTTGCAGACCAAGGTGGGCGACGTGCTGGTTGTGTCGTACATGGGTTATAAGACTCAGGAGGTTAAGGCAACTGCCGCTCCGATGCGTATCACCCTCGTTCCCGACAACGTGATGTTGGAGGAGGTCGTAGCCATTGGTTACGGTACGATGAAGAAATCCGACCTCACAGGTGCCGTAGCATCCGTCAAAGCAGAGGATTTACAGAAGACTCCTCTTGCAACGGTTGACCAAGCCTTGCAAGGCAGGGCAGCCGGTGTGACAGTTAATGCTAATTCCGGTCAGCCCGGTGCAGCAGCTGAGGTGCGTATCCGCGGTATCGGATCGGTCAAGTCTGACTCGAAGCCAATTTACGTAGTGGATGGTGTAGTGCTGAAAGACATCAACTTCCTTACGCCCTCGGATATTGCTTCGATGGAGATTATGAAAGACGCTTCTTCCACCGCGATTTATGGTAGTCAAGCCGCAAACGGCGTGATCCTTATTACTACCAAATCCGGCAGCAAAGATCGCCTGGCGGGTATCAGTTTCAATGCTTACTGGGGGGTGCAGAGTCGCTGGAAGAAACTTGACGTTATGAACGCTATGGATCAGGCTGAGACTGAGGTTCTGATGGCAGGTGGCGCAAAGGCTATCGGAAACTGGAACAAAGGCTTTGCCAACTGGTGGACGAAAACCAATAACGCAGGCGGCAAGAATCCCTATTATCCCGTTAATTTCGATTATGCAGCTTATGCAGCAACCGGTGGTACCGACTGGCAGGATGAGGTGTTCCACAACAACGCTCTTGTGCACAACTATAGTCTCTCGGTAGACGGCGGCGGTGAATGGGGATCGTATATGTTCAGTGCCAGCTATTTCAATCAAGACGGAACCTTGTTGGGAAGTAATTATGAGCGCTTGACGCTGCGTGTGAATACAAAGTTTAATGTACGCAAGTGGCTGAAGATTGGCGAGAACCTGTCATTTGCAACCAGCAGTTCGCGCAACGCGATGAACAATAACGCTTCTCCGCAAGCATCGGTTCTTTCTGCCGCTTTGGCAATGGCTCCATGGGATCCCGTGTACTATCCTGAAGATGCAGTCAACGGCTTAGGTGAAAAGATTGGCGGCCAACCTTCTGCCGCGTCGAACTTTACGAACGTGGTCAACCCGATGTCTATGATTTACAACACCGAACCGATGAACAAGGTTCAGCGTTGGGTGGGGGATATATTCATTGAGATAACGCCGGTTAAAGGACTGACTATCCGTCCGTCGTTGAGCATGGATCTAAGCAATAATATGGATCGTACGTTCAACTATGCATACCGCTACTCCAATGCCGACTATCGCGAGCACAACTCCGTAGGAGCGAACATGGCACGCTATATGACCCTTACGAACGATAATGTGATTACCTATTCTCGTGATATAGAGAAGCACAGTTTCTCGATCATGGCAGGTGAGACCATGCAACAATATAGTTACTACGGTCTCGGTGCTGGCGGTCAGGATATTGTGAACATCGATCCGAAGAACTGGTATGTATTTAATACCAAAAAGGACTCAACGCGTACCGAGGGTGACGGCGTAGCACAGACGAGACGACTCTCGTTCTTCACGCGTCTGCACTATAGTTACGACAACCGTTATATCGCCACCTTCAACTTCCGTGCCGACGCATCGTCGAAGTTCAAGAAGAGCGAAAAAGGCGTGTGGGGTTACTTCCCGTCAATGGCACTCGCCTGGCGTATCAACCAAGAGTCGTTCATGGAAAACACCTCAAGTTATATGGACAACCTCAAACTCCGTTTCGGTTGGGGACAAGTAGGTAACGATCAGGTGGACGAATCGGCGTTCGTACAGTCGATTGAAACGCCCGGACCATATTTCGTCGGGTATATCTTAGGCGACCAATTGGTGCCCGGTGCCGCTGTGCTGACGCTGGTGAACGAGAATGGACGTTGGGAGACCAACGAGCAATGGAATCTCGGCCTGGACTTCGGATTCTGGAACGGCAAGTTGAGCGGTACTTTGGAGGGATATATCCGCGATACGAAGGACGCTATCCTATCGGTCAACGCACCGGCTCATGTGGGAAACCACTGGGCAATGTCCGCCAACCTTGGTACAGTGCGTAACATGGGTATCGAGTTGACTCTCGGTCACCAGAACAAAGTCGGTGATTTCGAGTATGGTATCAACGGAAATATCTCCTTCGCAAAAAACAAAGTAACTCATATGAACGGTGGTAGTCCCGATTATGGCGATCGTACCAAGACGGACGAAGGACTGCCTGTCCGTTCGTTCTGGGGATATAAGTATTTAGGCGTATATATGTCTGATGCAGAGGCAGCTGCACACCTGCCGAACTCCACTAACGTGGTGAATGAAGGTGACTCAAAGTATGAGGATGTCAATGGTGACGGCAAGATCGACGAGAATGATTGCATGGTAATCGGAAACCCGTTCCCGTGGTTGACAGGCGCGTTGACGTTCAATTTAGGTTGGAAAGGAATCGACTTCTGCGTCAATTTCCAAGGCGTTTACGGCAACCAGATCTACAATGCGCTCCGCGAGCGTTTGGAAGGCACCGGACAAACGGCTACACTGAGTACCGCGATGAAGGATGTGCACATCTACTACAATGCAGACAAGCGCGAGGCTATGGAAGATGCCGGTATCGACTGGAGAGGTTATATGGATCGCTATGCCGGTTCTATACCTAATCCGCATGGTAACTCGCTCAATGCTGCAAACTCTTCACGTTTCATTGAGGATGGTGCGTATCTGCGTCTGAAAGAGTTGACACTTGGCTACACATTGCCGCAGAAGTATAGTAAGAAGGCATACATTGAGCGCCTGCGCGTGTACTTCACGGCAAGCAATCTGCTTACACTGACCAAGTATTCGGGCTATGACCCCGAAGTCGGTGGTGGTGTGGATTACGGCAATTATCCGCAGAGCCGTACATTTATGTTTGGTATCAACTGTGACTTTTAATTAGGAGGACACGAATATGAAAAAATCATTTTATAATATCCTGTTGACTTTTTGCCTATTTGGATTCTCTGCATGTGATTGGGTGGCTGAACCGACACCGGGTGTTTCGCAACTGACCGATTATTTCGTTTCCGGACAGGCTTGTATATATAATGTCAATTCCAATTATGTGCCGATGGCTTGGGAGTTCAATAACACCTACTATAGCGAGTGGTTCATTGGTGACATTATGTCTGATGATGCTCTAAAAGGCGGGCAGAATATATCCGACATGGCGGCATCTTACGAGTTGGAAAACTTCAAATCCAATGCGGATAATGAGATTGCTGAAGAGTTTTTCAAGGCTCAATACGAAGGCATAGCGCGTTGCAACCTATCGCTTGCCTATATACCAGAGGTGCCATGTGACTCTGATATGAATGAGTCCCTGAAGCAACGTTTGTTAGGCGAATGCTATTTCTTGCGTGCGTACTATTACTTCCGCTTGGTACGTACATACGGTGGTGTTCCTATCACGCTGAAAATCGAGAATGATGACAGTCAATGGAATCTTGCTCGCTCGACTGCAGATGAGGTGTATGCTCAGATTATCTCTGATCTGGAGAATGCTGAATCGCGTTTGTGGAACAAGAGCGAAACAGGCGGTGCCGACCTCGGTCGTGCCACCAAGGGTGCTGCACAAGCTATGCTCATGAAGGTCTATATGTACATGCATGATTATGCCAAAGCTAAGCAGTGGGGCGACAAATTCCTCACTGATCAGGCTGCGCAGTATAGTCTGGTAGCAGATTTCGCAAGCAACTTCACGCTCGCAGGCGAGAATAATGCTGAGTCGATTTTCGAGATTCAGTATGCCAACGAGGCCACGTCCGACTACGGCACCGGTAACGGTTCGACCCGCGGTACGTTTACGCAAGTGCTAACCCGTTCGCGTTCAACGAACATGGGTGATGAAGGTTGGGGATTCGACAAACCGACACATAACCTCTATAACGAATATGAGGCAGGTGATCCGCGCCGCGATGCAACAATCATTCTATTGGACGCAGAGCATCTTGGCGACCAGGATACCTATCTTGGAACTTCGTACCTGAATCGCAAAACCGGTTTGTATAATGCCGACGGTACCGGCTATACGGTTAAGAATGCGCACAACACCCGCGGCGTGCTCAATAACAAGCAGTATCGCTTGGCAGACTTCTATCTGTTATACGCAGAGGCATGCTTGGAGACAAGCGATAATGCAACCGCTACAACTTACCTCAACAAGGTGCGTACGCGCGTCGGATTACCTACGTATCCGGGATACACGTTCAAGGTGAATGGGGTAGAGCTCAGTTCGCCTACATTGCAAGAGGCTATCCGCCACGAGCGCCGCATGGAACTTGCGATGGAAGGTCATCGTTGGTTCGATCTTGTGCGCTGGGGCGTAGCATACGAGGTTATGACCGCCTATATGGCGCAAGAAAGCGATGAGGCGAAAGCCGAGATGCAACCTTTCCGGAAAGGTGTGCACGAACTCCTGCCGATTCCAAACAAGCAGCGCCAACTCAATAGCCTGCTTGATCAAAATCCGGGATACTAATATTGCAGCGTAATTCATTACGATAAGTTAACCTTTTTTATTAATTAAAATTCATTAAAAACATGAAGAAATTTTTTGCAATCGCATTGGCTGCCTTGACACTGGTGGCATGCGGAGACAAGAACAAGCCTCAGACGGAAACGCTGAAGCTCAATGAGTCAGAAATTTCTGTTGCTGTGGATGCAACGTTCCAACTGACTGCTAATCTGGAAGTAACATGGGCGTCGTCGAACGAGGCTATTGCCACAGTTGCCAATGGCTTGGTTAAGGGTATCGCTGCCGGTGAAGCAAACATCACTGCTACCAGCCAAGACGGCCAAAAGGCTATTTGCAAGGTTACTGTAACCGGTGGTCAAATTACACCTCCGACCCCCAGTAGCCCCTATGCAGAGTTTGCTCAGCTGAACGGTTCGGCTTACTATGTATTCTTCCTGCAGGCTGGTGCAACCGAGTACCTCGGCAACAAGGTTATCTACAACTTCGGTCCGAACGACAACGCAGGCCAAGGTTCACGTTGGCTCTATGTTTGGGAGAACACGTTCACAGGTGGTACAGGCGTAGGTACTGATCCATTTGATCAGGCTGAAGGCTGGACAGCTCTGGTTCAGGGTTCAGTAGGATGGGCAGGCATGGGGCTGTGCGTCGCTATCAATGATGACAACAACAAATCCGGTGAGGGTGCTGCTGAAGATCTTGCTGCTCTGGATGCTATCCGCAACAACATTACCGATTATGACGCGTGGTATCTGGCTGTGGCTTTGAAGAATGCAACGCCCGGTGCAGGATACGAGTTCAAATTGATTGGTAGTAATGTAGACGGTACAGAGTCTGGCAGCGGTGCTATAACTATCGCTCCTGCAGCTACCGGTGAGTGGGTATATAAGGAGTACAAGCTCTCTGATATCGCAGGTCTGGAGTTTGGCCCGTTCAACAATAACGGTTCGAACATCCTGACTATTGTGGCTAATCCTTACATGAACGGTACACAGATTGACCTCGGTTACGCATTTTTGTACAAGAAGTAAACCGTAAATCTCGGGTCGGTGGGACTGATTATCCCACCGGCTCTCTATAAACTAAATCAATGATAGTATGAAAAATCTATTATCAATCTCCTTAATCAATGTAATGGTAATGCTGTCGCTGGCAGCGTGTGGGGAACGTAACAATCCAACTGAAATCGAGGATTCCAACGATTTTGCCTATATACAAGGCAAGAGCGCGAAACGCGGAGTCAGTTTCTCGTGGCAGATGGACGAGGACTTTGCCCTCCTCGGTCCTGCCGTGTCGTGGAGTTATAACTGGGCAAACACTCCGGCGGCATCGCAGGAGAATATGTATCAGCAATACGGTATTCAGTTTGTGCCTATGTGCTGGAACAACAATTATTCTGCTGAAAACATTGCTGCTTATTATGCTGCTCACACCGACAAGCAGAACTACCTGCTGGGCTACAACGAGCCGAACCTGACCGATCAGGCGAACATGACCCCGACGCAGGCTGCTGCCAACTGGGAAGATCTGGTAACACTGGCAAAGAACAATAATGCTCGCCTCATTTCTCCGGCCATGAACTGGGGAACACTTTCGGGCTACAGCAATGGTGTGCAATGGTTGCAGGAATTCTTCACAAAGGTTAACCCCGATGATATATATGGCATAGCTGTTCATATCTACATGAATGCTGCCAAAGCGACTTTGGGCGATCTGCAGCGATACAAAGTCTTTGGCAAGCCTCTGTGGCTGACGGAGTTCTGTGCATGGGACGGGTGCTCCAGTTCAGCGGCACAATGCCAGTTCATGGCGCAATGTATCAACTCTCTGGAGCAGGATCCAGACTTGGAGCGCTACGCATGGTTCATCCCACGTTGGAATCAAGCAACCGAATCTGCACCGTTCATGCAACTGATTACCAAAACCAAACCGTACGAGTTAACAGAACGCGGTAAGTTGTTCGTCAATATGTCCACGTTTGACAAGAATGCGGTGTATCCCTGTGGCAAACGTATACCGGCGGAACACTATCGTGCATGTAGTGTGGATGATAACTACGCATCACCTCTTGTGTCGCTCTGTACCGATGTTAACGGAATCTTGCAGATTGATGGCCTATCGCTGAACCAATGGATGGATTATCAGATTGATGTGCTGAAAGGTGTCAAGCATTTCAATATCCGTTATGCTGCCACCCGTGATTCGGAGATTACAATCTATAAGGTGAGCGAGAGCGGAGACGAAAAAGAATTGCTGGCTGTCGAATTGCCAACAACAGGCGCAAAAGATGCATGGGCAACGTTGATTGTTGATTTTACACCTGCGGAAGGGAAACAAGTGCTTCGTATTAAATGTACGAAGGGTTTGCCCCGTATCAATTGGTTCAAACTTAATTAAACTATACAACTATGAAAAAACTCTACACCCTTCTTCTCGCAATGGCTGTCATGCCGCTGATGGCACAAATCACCATTGATGACTTTGAAAACAATCCCAGAACATGGGAAAATGTATCCTGTTCATCAGGTATTACTAATAATTCTCATCAAGAAGGTCTAAACCTTAGTTGCAAATGCCTACAACTCGTTCGCACGCCGGGCTGTGACAACTGGTCGGGTGCACTGACGCGGTTTGCAACGCCTTACAGCGGTTATAAGTATTTGCACGCGCTCATGTATCGTAATAATACCGGTCAACCAAACGTCAAGGTTACTGACAATGGTGCGAATCTTGACATAACACCAACTACCACTATTGTGGCTAATCAGTGGCAAGACGTGGTGTTCGATATCAGTGCCTTGGGTTCGATTGATTTCGTGTTTTTTATGGCTGATCGCAATGACTTGACGGAAGATGCGGTGGTGCTGATAGATAATATCATCCTCAGCAACGATGCTGCGCCTCGTACTGCGCCGGACACTGCTTGCGAGGCTATGGAGCAGCCGGTTGATGAGGACGATTACCAACTCATTTGGAATGAGGATTTTACCGAGACATCGTTGGATATGGCGGTCTGGAACATTGAAACCAACGGTGACGGCGGCGGTAACAACGAGTTGCAGTATTACTGCGACCGCGGTGTCAAGTTAGGCATTGAGCCTACTACCGGCAAGCACTGCCTTATCCTCACCGCAACCAAAGAGGCGTTTGGAGGCAAGCATTGTACTTCCGGACGTGTCAACACACAAGGTAAGGCATACTATACCTTTGGTCGCATTGATGCGCGTATCAAGTTCCCGCAGACTGCCAACGGCCTCTGGCCTGCATTCTGGCAGATGGGTAACAACTACAAGCAGGTAGGATGGCCTAAATGCGGTGAGACAGATATCATAGAACTCGGGCATCAGAACGCGTTCAGCAAGGGAACACAAGACCGCTACTTCAACGGTGCTATGCATGTCGGCTCAAAGTGGGACGCTGTGTGGAGCGATGCCAATGCAGTAACATGGCCGTATTCGGTCGAAGATACGTTCCATATCGTTACGATGATCTGGACGCCGACATCCATTGACATGTATATGGATAAGGACTCGCACCCTGAAAACGGTGCATATTTTCACGCTGACCTCAAGCCGAACGATAATCCCGACTATGACCGCAGCCTTGTGTTTGGCAAACCGAATTTCATTATCGCCAATCTGGCCGTAGGCGGCAACTTCCCCGGAATACACAATATAGACGGTATCACGGCTCTAGCTGACGGTCAGCGCTCGATGTACATCGACTGGATTCGTATCTATCAGCGAGGCGATGCCGGCGAGTCGTTTGTTTGTCCGTCGGCTTCTGATGCGATTGAGCCGGAGGGAACGACCGCGATTCATACCATAAGTGCCGCCAAGCAGGCTACCAAGGTGCTGCGTGACGGTGTGATATACCTGCTGCGTGATGGTGCTGCCTATGACGTATTGGGTACTCGTGTGCAATAAATGTTTTATACCATGAAAAAATTTATAATTATTGCATTTGCAGTTTTTGGGCTGTTTGCCTGCACAGAGCCGAACGTACCAACCCCGGCTGTAAGTGTGGAGGCTGTTAGTCTTGATCGTGAGACATTGCAGTTAGCCGTTGGGGCTTCAGTAACTCTGGTGGCAACCGTTGAACCTAAAAATGCCGCTACTGTAGAATGGAGTAGCTCGAATCCGGCTGTAGCAGTGGTCGTGAACGGACAAGTGACCGGCATAGCCGATGGTGTGGCAGTAGTAGCTGCGGCTGCAGGGTCGAAAGTTGCGACATGTGTTGTTACGGTAGGTAATGCTGGCGGTCAGAGTGGACAAGGTGGTACGACAACCTCATTTGAGCAGTATCTGGAGGGATCGGACTACTATATATTCTTGATGGATGATAAGGCCTTGAGTCGCATCAAAGGTACAGTGCATGACTATCGCATCAATGGCGATTATGCATCGCCGGGCAATCCTGGAGAAGGTGTGACCTGTACGATGGATATCTGGAACGGCGATGTTACTGACGCCAACTTCGGCACATGCAAGGGAGCTTCGGCGTTTGGTGATACGGATGTTGAGTGGATGTACTGGAAATCCGGTTCGCTGGCTTGGGGAAATATATGTGGTGGCATTCGTCAGTGGGGAGAATGCGATTTTACAGGAGTGACAGAAGATTATGATTTCATCATCATCTATCGCACTCCGCGCAGGTTGGCCGGTACAAGCGTGAGCGTCCGACTGTTCAGTACAACAGGTGGCGAACATGCAGTAAACAGTGGTATGATTTCGCAAAGCCACGGCGAATGGGATGTAGCTGAATGGTCGATGGCAGAGTGGTTTGCCGATGGTCTGGATTGGTCGCAGACCATAGTCGGCAGCCAAAGCAATGTGGTATATACACCGGCGCTGATTGTCGAAGGTGGCGGCCGCGAATTGGAGATATGTGCAATCTTCTGCTACAAAAAGTAAGTGTATCACTTTGTGGCTAATAGCTTGCACGGTTATATAGTATGTCTGGCAACCTGCGTGTTTGTCGGTTGCGGAAGTAATGCTACGGTGGAAGATTCCATTCGCCTGTCGACCAATGTTCTGCAACTGGCTGTAGGGGAGTCACAAATGCTGACTGCAGCAGCTACAACAGATGTAATATGGCAGTCGGAAGATGTATCCGTAGCACGTGTTGATGATGGATTGGTGACCGCTACCGGTATCGGTAAGACGCTCATAACCGCTACCGCAGGTAAGGCGCAGGCGGTATGTCAGGTATACGCGGTCAGTGCAAGAGGCAATACATTGGTGTTGCCAAAGGCATACATGCAAGTGGACAAAGGCACGACGCAACCGATGGAAGTAATATCCATGTACGATGTGCCTCTCACGTGGACTTCGACCGATTCGGCAGTAGCAATAGTGGACAATGAAGGTTGGCTGCACGCTTTGCATCCGGGGCATACAACGATCACGGTGAGTAATGGTGCCGAAAGTGCGTCGTGTTATTTGGCCGTTAGGCATAAGTGGGGAGAATATGAGTTGGTATGGGCTGATGAGTTCAATGGTTCGGAACTCGAACGCACGTCATGGAATGTGGAGATTAATGGCAACGGCGGAGGCAACAATGAGTTGCAATACTACACTGATCGTGCTGATAACCTGCGTGTAGAAGATGGCTGCTTGATTATAGAGGCGCGCAAGGAGAACTATGCAGGACGTCGTTACACCTCGGCTCGAATCAATACGATGGGTAAGCGTACATTCCTGTACGGCAAGATTGAGGCGCGCATACTCTTTCCATCCGGAGGAGGTACATGGCCGGCATTTTGGATGATGGGTAATGATTATAGCCGAGTAGGTTGGCCGTCGTGTGGCGAAACGGATATTGTGGAACATATAGGTAATGACCCGCGACTGGTATCACACGCGTTGCACTATCCCTACAAGAGCGGTGGCAACTGCTGGTCAACACGACAATACCACGACGGGGTGGAGAACGAGTTCCATACGTACGGAATCGAATGGATGCAAGAAGAAGAATACGGTCGCGACATGATTCGATTCATGTTTGACGGGCAGGTGCATGCTACGCAATCAGAGACGCTGGAGAACATAGATGACGAGTACTATTGGCCGTTTAATAAGGAGAATTTTCTACTGCTCAATTTGGCCATAGGCGGTTCGATGGGAGGAAGTGTAAACGATGCTATGTTTGACCACCCCGTGCAGATGAAAGTAGATTGGGTACGCGTATATCAGCGTAAGGAAATAGAGTAATAATACAAAACATAATGAAAAAGTCGTTTGTCAATTATCAGTTATCAATTATCGCAGTGTTTGCGATGCTTTGCTCATCCTGCCAACAAAAGCAAGACTGGCAGTTGGTGTGGGAGGACAATTTTGATGCTCCGGAACTTAATACCAAGTTTTGGAATGTTGACGACAATTCCCGTGGTGGCGGTAATGCTGAGTTGCAGTATTACTCGCCGAAGAACGTAACGATAGAGAAGCACCCGGTCAGCGGCGAGTCCTGCCTTGTTCTCAACGCACAGCGTGAGGATTACTGGTACACCACCATGGATGATGAGCGTGGCTATCGCCCGTGTACATCGGCTCGACTGAATACGCAGGATAAGGTTACGGTATGCTACGGTCGTGTGGAGGCACGCATCTGTTTCCCGCACACCGCCAACGGTTTGTGGCCGGCGTTCTGGATGCTCGGCAACAATCTGGCCACCAATCTGGGTGACGATGATTCCGTAGATGATCAGGCAGCCGTGTTGGCAAAGCAGGGCAGAGTAATATGGCCTAAATGCGGAGAGATTGATATCTGTGAGATGGGACACAAGAACGGCATTGTAGCCGGTACACAAGACCGCTACTTCAATGGTGCATGTCACTGGGGGGAGAGTTGGAACAACGGTGCGTATCCTAACTCCGGCAAGTTCCATACCTGGGATTATCCGTTGCAGGGTGACTTCCACTTGTTCACCATGGATTGGACGGAGGATAGCATTGCCATGTATGTGGATCTTGACAAAAATCCGCAAGCGCAGCCGTATTTTGCGCTCAGCTTGCGTGACAAGGGGGTGAATGAGCCCGGGCACTACTTCAACCATCCGTTCTATATCGTGCTGAATCTGTCAGTCGGAGGATTCTTCCCCGATATGCCTAACCCCGAGAAATATTCTGACGTAATCAGTGCCTCGCTGCTCGAACCTATGACCGCCCTGCCTAAAGACGGTACACCGGTAAAGATGTACGTGGATTATATTCGTGTGTATAAACAAAACTAGTCGCCTAGTCAACTAGTCGCCTAGTCAACTAGTAGTCTAGAATACTAGAAAAAATATATCAATATGAAACTCAGTGTTAAAGAAAAGCTCGGTTATAGTCTTGGAGATACCGCATCGCACTTTGTGTGGGACTTGGTGAATTTTTGGTTGATCTTCTATTACACCGATATTCTTGGTATCAGCCCCGCATGGTCAAGTGCTATAGCTATCTTGGGTACAGTGATGGACGCCGTGATGGATCCCGTGGTAGGTATCTGGGCTGATCGCACGAACAGCCGTTGGGGCAAGTTCCGCCCGTTCCTGTTATTCGGTTGTGTGCCGTTTGCGTTGTTTGCGTTTTTGGCGTTTTTCGGCCCTAATCTGCAGGGCGATGCGCTTATCGGATATATCTTGCCAATGTTCATTGGTCTGCGAGTAATCTATGCCATTGTGAATATCCCATACTCCTCGCTGGGCGCAGTGATGACTGACGACTCGATAGAGCGTGCCGGATTGAACTCTTATCGCTTTGTGGCAGCTAACATCGGTCAGTTGCTCGTGTCGGGTTTTGCCTTGTATATAGTTTATTACCTCGGCGCACAGGCTACGGGTATGGATTATGCGGTGATGGCGGATGATGCGGCACGTAAGGCGTTCCTCGAACTTTCGCCGGACAATGCCGCCATGGTGCGCTCGTCGTATATCATAGGTTTCCGCTATTTGGTGGCTATCTTCGGACTGATAGGTATAATTTTGTTCCTTATCACGTTTGCTACAACCAAGGAGCGTGTGCAGCCGCCCAAACGTCAGGACAATCATTTGGGGCAGGACTTCAAGTACCTGTTCAAGAACCGCCCGTGGGTGATGCTTACACTTGTAGGTATAGTGTCATTCATCATGTTCGCTATCCAGAACATCTCGGCAACCTATTACTTCAAGTATTACCTCGATGCTGAGTCGAAGACGCAGATATTCAATATTATCGGCACGGTGGCGCTAATCATTGCTATCCCGTTGACCAAACCGCTCGTACAGCGTTTCGGTGCCAAGCAGTTGTATATAGTCTGCTCGCTGTTGTCGGGACTGTTCTTCTGTCTGCTGTTCTTTGCCGGCAGAAACTTCGTGCTTATTAATATTTTCAACTGTCTGGGTAAGATCAGTTATGCTCCGGCAATCTCACTGCTTTGGACGATGCTGGCAGATGCTGCGGACTATGGCGAGTGGAAGTTCCAGCGTCGTACAACAGGTCTATGCTTGTCGGCTGCCGTGTTTGCGCAGAAGATAGGCTGGTCGATCGGTGCGGCTATATGGGGATTGGTGATGAGTCTCGTAGGCTTCAATGCCGACAAGATGAGCATTGTTGAGATCCAGGGTAGCACGGAGATCATGAACTCCTTCCACTGGATGTTCGGCATCGTTCCCGGTGTGCTGTACGCCTCGTGTGCCATCTTCCTGGCTTTCTACAACCTGGACAACCGCACTATGGCACAGATGAAAGCTGAGCTCGACGCAAGCAGAAATGTCTGAATTACCCAATTGCTAAATGATAAATGATAAATTACAAAATGGTAAGTGGTAAATATATAAATATTGCCGGTGAACAGTTCTACGAGATCCGTAACTACGATCGGATGCAACCGTTCTTTATCTCCCTTGCGTCAGACACCGACCTGTGGATGTATCTCTCGTCCACCGGTGGCCTGAGTTGCGGACGCCGTAGCCCGGACTTTGCATTGTTTCCGTATTACACTGACGACAAGATTACGCAGAACTACTCATATACCGGTTCGCGTACACTCGTGCGCCTTAAGTCCGATAGCGAGCGGTCTTTAATCTGGGAACCCTTCAGCGTCAACAACGATGCCGTGTTCGACATTGAGCGTCGTATCTGCAAATCAGTGACAGGTAATGCTATTATCTTTGAGGAGAAGAACAACACCGTAGGGCTCTTGTTCCGCTACCGCTGGCAACCTGCCGACCGCTTTGGTTGGGTGCGTACGGCGTATATCGAGAACATTGCCGGCAAGCCTATGGAGTTCGAACTGATTGACGGCTTGCAGAATATACTGCCCTCCGGTGTCAACCGCCAGACGCAGAATGTGTATTCAACGCTCGTGGATGCCTATAAGAAAACGGAGCAGGTTGACAGCAAGTCGTTGGTTCTATACAGGATGGAGGCAATAATGGTGGATAAAGCTGAACCCAGTGAGAGTCTCACCTGCAATACAGTGTATAGTCTGGATTCTGACGGCTTTACATTACTCACCTCTTCGCAGCAACTTGACGCTTTCCGCCACGGTGGAGTTATCAGTCCCGAGCCTGAGTCAAAGGGCGTGCAGGGGGCTTATATGCTATACCGATCGATGAACATGGCTGCCGGCGAGAGTAGGGAGTGGATGTTCGTGATGGATGTGGAGAAAGATGCTGCAGACGTGCATCAGATGCTTCGTGAGATTGATAAACCCGACCATAAGCAGATTGTGCTCGAAGCATTGCAGGCTACCACTGCCAATCTGCGCTGCATCGTGGCGCACAACGACGGCTTGCAATCCACAGGCGACGAGGCGCAGGATGCACGCCACTTTGCCAACGTGCTGTTCAACACTATGCGCGGCGGCTACTATGCCGATGAATACACGGTTCATGCTGCTGACTTTGCTCACCATGTTCAGGTGTTTAACCATGCACTGTACGAACAGTACAAACCGTTCTTCGGCTCTCTGCCCGAACAGTTGCGTCGTAACGAACTTGAGGAGCGTATCATCGATTGTATGGATCATCAGTTGCATCGCCTGTTCATGGAGTACCTGCCGCTGACGTTCTCGCGCCGACATGGTGATCCTTCGCGGCCGTGGAATAGTTTTGATATCCGTGTCAAGGACAAGGAGGGCAAACCGCTCATCGCTTATCAGGGCAACTGGCGTGACATATTCCAGAACTGGGAAGCGCTGTCGGCTTCGTATCCCGATTACATCAACGCAATCATTGCAAAGTTCCTCAACGCAACCACAGCCGATGGCTATAACCCGTATCGCATCACATCCGAAGGTATAGACTGGGAGGTTATCAATCCCGATGACCCGTGGTCGAACATCGGTTACTGGGGCGACCATCAGATTATCTACCTGAGCAAACTGATTGAACTTAGCCGCGACCATGCTCCGCAGGCACTCATCGACATGCTTGATATGCGTGAGTTCGCGTTTGCTGCTGTTCCTTACCGCATCAAGTCGTACCGAGAGATTGTTGCCAATCCTAAGGATACCATCCGCTTCGACGACGAGGCACATCAGCGTATCCTCGCCCTCATTCCCGAATATGGTCAGGACGCACGTCTGCTTCCTGGTCATGACGGCCAACCGATGCTGGTTACCGGTGCAGAGAAACTGCTTGTGCCGCTACTGGCCAAACTGTCGAACCACATCCCGGGTGCAGGTATATGGATGAACACGCTTCGCCCCGAATGGAACGATGCCAACAATGCTCTAGTTGGCAACGGTGCATCGATGGTTACCGTTTGCTATATCCACCGCTTCATGCAGGTGTTGCGCGAACTTTTTGCCGAAGCAGGCGATACAACATATGCTGTCCACTCCGAACTGGTGCAACTAATGCGTGACCTGCTGGCTGCCATGTTGCCCTATCAAACGGACGATAAGCAAGCGTTCACCTTCACTCCGCAGACCTTGCGCGCCTATACCGAAGCTATCGGTCTGGCAGGCGAGGCTTATCGCAATCAGGCATATAGCGGCTTCAGTGGCAAGCAAGTCGAACTGGAGGCACAGACCATCGTTGCCTTCTTGGACAAGATGCTCGCTCTTACCGCATATTCTATCCGCTTAAGCAAACGTGTCGACGGATTGTATGAGGCGTATAATTTGGTTAAGTTTGCTGATAGTGGCATTGAAGTGTCGCATCTGTATGAGATGCTGGAGGGACAAGTGGCTGTATTATCGGCACGTATCTTGTCGGGTGCAGAGGCTGCCGACCTGTTGGACGCTATGCGTCAATCGGCACTCTACCGCGAAGATCAACAGAGTTACATGCTCTATCCGGCACGCCTCCGCCCATCGTTCCTGGAGATGAACAATCTGCCTGCTGAGGCTGCTGAACTGCCTGTGGTGCAGAAGTACCTCGGCTCCATCCTCAAGCAGGATTGTGATGGCGGTATTCATTTCGATGCAGCCTTCCGCAATGCTAACAACCTGCCGGACGAACTCAAAGAGCTCTATGAACAAGTGTTCCACCACCACGCCTTTACCGGGCGTAGCGGCACGTTCTATAAGTACGAAGGTCTCGGCTCTATCTATTGGCACATGGTCAGCAAACTCCTGTTGGCCGTAGGTGAGAATATCCGGTCTGTCAGCCAAGGTTGCCTGACGCCGAATCCAGCGCGTGATCGCCTCATTTCTCAGTATCGTGCCATCAAGGAAGGTCTCGGCTTGCACAAGTCTCCCGAGCAGTACGGCTCGTTCCCGTTCGACGCGTACAGCCACACACCGGCTATGGCAGGTGTGCAGCAGCCCGGAATGACCGGTCAGGTTAAGGAGGATATACTCTCCCGCTGGTTCGAGTTGGGCATTGAGGTGCATGGTGGTGCTATCCGTATCAACCCGCTCATGCTCCGCGAGTCGGATTTCCACGACGGCAAACTCAGTTTCACCTATTGCGGCACACGATTTACGTACCATCTCTCCGACAGCGAGGAGAACACAACTATCCCGCAATCCACAGCGAAACACATCTTCGCTCGTGACGGTCAAATAAAGAACATTGACGTATATATCAGGCGTTGATTTCAGAATCTCGTTATCTCGACATTTCGATATCTCGTAATCTCGAAATCTCGCCCCTAAAGAACAATAAGCAATGAAAAACATTTATCTTATCTCCGCATTACTGGTTGCGCTTGCAGGTTGCAATCGCGTGACTACTACCGAGGTACGTCTCACCAGCGAGGCAGGCGACAAATATGCCCTGCAGGACAACATAACCTTTCACAAGGGCAAAGCACCTGTGGCTCTGGTTACCGTCAATCCTGCCGATGAACGTCAGACTATTGACGGTTTCGGCGGTTCGCTTACTGAGAGTTCGGCATTTGTGCTGGCTTGTCTGACTCCGGAGCAACGTCAAGCGGTGCTTGAAGAGTTGTACGGTGAAAACGGAGCAAATTTCTCCATGAGCCGAACCCAGATCGGGGCATCGGATTTCTCGGTGGAAGGCAAGTACTCGCTTGCGGAGAAGGATGGTGATGTTGATTTGTTATCTTTCTCGCTTGACCGCGACAAAGAGGGCTTCTCGAAGGCTAAGTATCCGCAGATAAAGGATGAGCACTATGACCTTTATCATTTGATGAAAGATGTTTGGGCAATCAAGCAGTCTCAGGATGATAAGACGTATCGCATAGTGGCGAACACATGGACGGCACCTGCCTGGATGAAGGAGAACAAGAAATACTACGAGCGTGAGAACGGTTTCCATCGTGGAGGTGCTCTGCTGCCCGAGTATTACGATGCTTATGCCCGCTATTTGGTGAACTATGTTGATGCGTGGGAGGCAGAAGGTGTGAATATCTGGGCACTCACGCCGGTTAACGAGCCAATGGGTAATGACGGCGGATGGGAGTCGATGGATTTCTCGCCCGCAGTGGAGGCTGAGTTTATCGGTAAATATATGCGTCCGCGATTGGATGAACGTGGATATACTGATGTGGCAATCTTTGGCTTTGACCAAAATATTTTTGAGATGTGGCCGTACACAGCGGCTATCTATGGTGATGATTTAGCAAGGCAGGCCACCACCGGTATGGCAGTTCATTGGTATGGGTCGACGATTGACTGTTTTCCTGCTGTGTTGGATTCGGTGCATGCGCTTTATCCGGATAAAACTATCTTGCATACTGAGGGATGTATCGATAATCTGGGTTGTGACCCCTGGGATGGAGTAACCGATCCTGTGGGATTCAAGGAATCCGGCTGGTTCAACAACGATGCATTCTGGTGGCAACCCGTGGCAACCGATTGGGCATATTCGACCCGTTGGGCAGGTGAGACGCACCCAAAATATGCGGGTGTGCATCGTTACGCGCGTTATATTATAGAAGGTATGAACCACTGGCTGACAGGTTTTATTGACTGGAACATCGTTCTTGACTCTATCGGAGGCCCCAACCATGTCAATAACTTTGCGGCTGCACCGGTGATGGTTGATTATCAGAATGATATCATCTATTATACGCCTTATTACTATGTGCTGAAGCAACTCAGCCGTTCGATGCGTCCCGGTGACAAGGTTATCGGCTGTCAGGCGTCGGCAGTAGGCAATCAGCCGTCAACGCTCCACGTATGTGCTGTTAAGAAGGCTGATGGCAGGTCGTATGCTATCAATATGCTCAATCAAGCACAAGAACCCTGTTCGTTTAACATGCAATTAGGTAATTACTTTGCTACGATTCATCTGCCGGCAAACTGCGTTGAGACTATCGAAATAACGCTGCCCGATTAACTCCCGCAACCGATGTCGAAATATCGAAATGTCGAAATGACGCAATATAACGACAAACAATTACCCTAATAATTAACCTCTAAATTAAGCCAAATCATGAAGAAGTTTTCATTCTTAGTTGCGCTTATGTGCGCAAGTATGTTTACCTTCGCTGATCCGATTGCTTCGGAATATTGCGGTGAGGTAATGAAAGCCGGAACCATCCAAGAAGCTGCATTCTCGTGGGAGACCACAGATGACGGTTCAGTAGTTATCACAATTTCCGCCACTCAGGGTGAAGCCTCTGCTACGCACTTCCGTGGCAATGGTATTACGATTAGCAAGATTAAAGTAGGCGAGGGCAAGGAAGATGCGGCAACGTATTTCAACCATGCTTGCGGCGGCAGCAACAAGGTTACCTTGTCGCTTAAAGACCCGAACAATGCTCCTGCACTTGGAACAAAGATCTATGTAGACAATCAGGTTGTTGAGTACGCTACCAGCAAGGATGGCAACGCATGGCCATCGCTTACCTTCGAGTACACCTATGGCGGTGTATGCTCGCATGAGCAAGTGCTGACACGTATCAACCTAAGTGCCTCGGCTACATTTGCCAAGATTGGCGATGGTGTAACCTTGACAGCTGTTGCTCTTGACAAGATGGGTGTGCCGATGGATGTGAGCATCGACTTGACAGTTGATCCAGCTGATGCCGGCAGCATTGTAGACAATGTGTACAAGCCTGCCAAGGCGGGTGCTGCTACAATCACAGCCAAGTCGGGCGATATTGCTTCTTCGATTACAGTTTATGGAGTACCGAGCGACAACCTTGCACTGAACCAGCCGTGTGTAGCCGGTTTTGAGCCGACTAACCAAGGCGAGATTTCCAGCAAGGCCAATGATGGCAATGTAAACACGGCATGGGTGGATTATGCCGGCAAACCTCTGTCGCAGGAATGGTGGTATGTTGACCTTGGCGACAAGTACACGGTAACTGCCATCAACGTAGTATGGGGCGATCCTGCATCTACGCAATATATCCTCCAAGCCCGTACAGAAGCTCCGAACGAGGAGCAGCAAGGCGATGACGAGGCATGGGAAACGATCACCACCGTCAATGAGGCCGGTAACAATAGCGAGCAGTTCGTTGTAGTAAACGCAACAGCCCGTTACATCCGTCTGCATTCGCAGGCTCGTACGGCAGACTTCGTTCGCCTGAAAGAGGTTCGCGTGTTTGGTACAGAGTGGGTACCTGTGGATGATAACGAGAAACCAGTGATGGTTAGCGCCGAACTGGTTAGCGCAACATGGAAAAGTGCTGTTATCGCCGTATCGGCAACCGATAATATCGAGGTGGCTAAGTATCACGTAGTAGATGCTGTAAAAGGCATTGATACCAAACTTGCTGCTGCCGACGGCAAGATTACTCTGTCCGGTCTGACCGCTACAACAGCTTACAACTTCACTATCACTGCTATCGATGCCGCCGGACTTGAGTCTGACAACAACAAGGTTGTAGCAGTAGCTACGAAGTCGAATGTACCTGAGGTAGCAGCTCCGACACCCACATGGCCGGCTGCACAAGTCAAGAGCATCTACAGCGATGCTTACGACTTTGCCCCCGCATCGCTTGTAACATACAATGCAGGCTGGTGGAGTGAGCCGGAAATGACTGAAAGAGCCTATGGCGAAGATCATTTCCTGCATTACAACCTCTACCGCAACGGTATGATTGGTGTACAGTTCGCTGAGACATCTGTTGCTACGATGGAGAAAATCCACATTGATGTATATGCTTCGGCTGCCGGTACGATTACCTTCCGTCCGATTACTGCCGGCGATGCAGAAGCTATCAATAGTACAAAACAAACACTTACTCTTGAGGCAGATAAGTGGAACTCGTTTGATTTTGACCTTGCAGACTTTGGCAATCATAACTGGACTAAACTCTTCCAGTATGCAATCGAAGGCTATCAGGCAGGTGGATTGGTAGGCGAGCATATCAGCGTTGATAATGTATATTTCTACCGTACAACAGCTATGGTGGACAACGAGAAACCGACCGACGTAACGGCTGCAAAAGTTTCGGAAGATATTTTCTCTGTAGTGCTTGCTGTGTCGGCTAAGGATAACTCCGGCGCTTATATGATTGAAGTTGTAGCCAACGATCATGTTTATGCAACAGCCGGTGGCGCAAGTGGTGCAACGGTTAATGTAACTGTTCCCGGATTGCTCCCGAACACAGAATACAACTTCTCCGTAATTGCCAAGGATGAGGCGGGCAATGCTGCCGATCCTGTTGCTGTTAGTGCAAAGACGCTTGCCGCACCGGCTCCGGCTCCTACGCCTGACTTCACAGGCAAAGAGGCTGTAGCAGTATTCTGCGATGCTCTGGATGGCTGTCCCACAATCAACATCGGCGGATGGGGACAATCTACACAGGTAACTGCCGGTGAACTGGCTGAAGGCGACCATGTGTTCTACTTCACCAATTTCAACTACCTTGGTTGGGAACTGAACCCGGCTGTCAACGCAACGGATATGGAGTATCTCCACGTTGATGTCTATACCCAGGCAATGACCTCTGTTTCTGTTACCCCGATCAGCCCGGGTAAGGAGAATGTTATTGCCAAGGCGCTTACTCCCGGCCAGTGGAATGCACTGGATATCGCACTCAGCGAGTACGAATCGGCAGGTATCGATTGGAGTAACATCTACCAGTTCAAGTTCAATGTGCCTGTTGGCGGCAATAGCCTGTTCGTTGACAACGTGTACTTCTACAAGGTTGATAGTGGCACCGCAGTTGACGCAATCAACACCGCTGCTCCGGCTCAGAAGTTCATGGAGAACGGCTCGCTGTACATTCTTCGCGACGGTGTAGTTTACACCATCCAGGGTGCAGTAGTGCGCTAATCCTTCACCCCCGGCACAACAGTAGTGTCGGGGACACCGAAGGCGCAGGCGGTTGGTAGCCACCTGCGCTTACCAAAACAATTAAATCAACTAAGTCATGAAAAAATCTATTCTTCTCACTCTCGCTCTGGTAGCAGCGACCCTGTTAGCTTCGGCTAAGCAATATTGTCACGAACCTCTCACACAAGGTAACAACACCATCTACCTGACGTGTGAGCTGTTGAGCAGCACCTATACAATGACCATTGAGGCCGATGTGGATTTGGCGGGTTTAGGTGGCTCGTTTATGCATCTGAATGGAACAGAGGTACATGACCTGCGAGAGTTCCTGACCATAGCGCCCGACAAGAAGTCGATGACGATAGCCTTTGCATCATCAACCGCGCCGAACTTCTATACTCCGCTGTATGTGATGATGCCGGGTGAAGTTAATTTTGGTATGCTTACGGATGTAGAGTGGGGAGTATGCTCCACCGATGATACGGAATATACCATCACCGTGGTTCAACCTGC
>SAMEA3663077__coassemble_33_pt1 | contig 65619 bp, 54 predicted proteins | sample SAMEA3663077__metabat2_high_PE_010 | metagenome-assembled genome bin SAMEA3663077 (sample SAMEA3663077) | pig gut metagenome | biome: pig gut; feature: pig-associated habitat; material: faeces | place: France | collected 2012
GACGTAAAACAGGAGCACATGACATAAAAAGACGTTTATTGACGTTGTTTGCGACTCAATGGAATCTTCGCAACATTTCGTACTTAGTCCAGACAGCAACGATGAATGTCCTCGTGGATATGTATATATCAGTTCTCGCCCGTTCATGGGTGGGAGGGTTTGCATATCGGGCGTGGACTTCGGTTGTTTTTCTACTTTATTCGGGGATTGCGAAGCCCTTGACCAGCGTGAAGAACAGACGGACTTCACGCTTTTCTGTGTATATATATGCGTACATAACTTATAATCAACCCAAATAATCAACCGCCTCTTGTAGGCACAAAGTTCGCCCGACACGGATTTAGGGTACATGCGTATGAAAACAAAACTTTTCTCCCTATTGCTCGCTATAGCAGTAAGCGTAGGAACGATGTTCGCCTCTGACATACAAGTTGATGGCATTTGGTATAATTTCAACAGCACTAATAAAACTGCTGAAGTAACGTATCAAGGTTCTTCTTATTCTACATATTCAAATGAATATGCTGGAGTAGTAACTATTCCTGCTTCTGTAACATATAGTGGCACTACCTACAGCGTCACCAGCATTGGAGATTATGCTTTCCGTGGTTGCAGCGGTTTGACCTCTGTGACGATTCCAAATAGCGTCACAAGCATTGGAGAACAGGCTTTCTCTGGTTGCCGCAGTTTGACCTCTGTCACGATTCCCAATAGCGTCACAAGCATTGGAAATAATGCTTTCCAGGATGTAAACAACATAATCTATTCCGGCACGGCAACCGGTTCGCCATGGGGCGCAAAGTGTGTCAACGGATATGTTGATGGCTATCTTGTATATAGCGATGATACAAAGACAACTCTGCTTGGTTGTACTGCTGCAGTTAAAGGTGATATCGTTATTCCCAATAGCGTCACTAGCATTGGAGATTATGCTTTCTATGGTTGCAGTAGTTTGACCTCTGTGACCATTCCCAATAGCGTCACAAGCATTGGAAGTAGAGCTTTCTATGGTTGCAGTAGTTTGACCTCTGTGACGATTCCGAGTAGCGTCACAAGCATTGGAGAGAATGCTTTCACGTTTTGCCGCAGTTTGACCTCTGTCACGATTCCCAATAGTGTCACCAGTATTGGACAATATGCTTTCTCTGGTTGCACCAGTTTGCCTGTTGTAGATAATTTGCGCTATGCTGATACCTATTTAGTGGTGGCTGTTGACCAAACGCTTTCTTCCTACACAATAAAAAATGGAACAAAATGGATTGGAAGTGGCGCTTTCTATAATTGCAGCGGTTTGACCTCTGTAACGATTCCCAATAGCGTCACAAGCATTGGAAGTAGTGCTTTCCGTAATTGCAGAAGTTTGACCTCTGTGACGATTCCGAGTAGCGTCACAAGCATTGGAGGTAGTGCTTTCTCTAATTGTAGTAGTTTGACCTCTGTGACCTTGAACTCAAATACCATTGTAGACAATTCTAACATAAAATCAATATTTGGAGAACAGGTAACTGAATATATATTGGGTGATGAAATTACAAGCATTGGAAAGCATGCTTTCTATAAATGCAGCAGTTTGACTTCTGTGACGATTCCCAATAGCGTCACAAGCATTGGAGATTATGCTTTCTATGGTTGCAGCAGTTTGACCTCTGTGACGATTCCCAATAGCGTCACAAGCATTGGAAAGCATGCTTTCTATAAATGCAGCAGTTTGACTTCTGTGACGATTCCCAATAGCGTCACAAGCATTGGAGATTATGCTTTCTATGGTTGCAGCAGTTTGACCTCTGTGACGATTCCCAATAGCGTCACAAGCATTGGAAAGCATGCTTTCTATAAATGCAGCAGTTTGACTTCTGTGACGATTCCAAGTAGCGTCACAAGCATTGGAGATCAGGCTTTCGTTGGTTGCAGCAGTTTGACCTCTATGACGATTCCGAGTAGCGTCACAAGCATTGGATATGCTGCTTTCGTTGGTTGCAGCAGTTTGACCTCTGTGACGATTCCAAGTAGCGTCACAAGCATTGGAGATCAGGCTTTCGTTGGTTGCAGCAGTTTGACCTCATTATCCGTAGAAGCAGGGAACACGGTATATGATAGTCGTAACAATTGCAATGCCATTATCGAGAATTCCACTAATACGCTAATTTTCGGTTGTCAAAATACTACGATTCCCAATAGCGTCACCAGCATTGGAAATTGGGCTTTCGTTGGTTGCAGCAGTTTGACCTCTGTGACGATTCCCAATAGCGTCACAAGCATTGGAGAGAGTGCTTTCGCTGGTTGCAGCAGTTTGACCTCTGTGACGATTCCCAATAGCGTCACAAGCATTGGATATGGTGCTTTCGAAGGTTGCAGCAGTTTGACCTCAGTGACGATTCCCAATAGCGTCACAAGCATAGGAGATTTTGCTTTCAAGGCGTGCAGCAGTTTGACTTCTGTGACGATTCCCAATAGCGTCACAAGCATTGGAGAGGAGACTTTCGCTTATTGCAGCGGTTTGACCTCTGTGACGATTCCCAATAGTGTCACAAGCATTGTAGATCAGGCTTTCTATGGTTGCAGCAGTTTGACCTCTGTGACGATTCCGAGTAGCGTCACAAGCATTGAAGGTGGTGCTTTCTCTGATTGCAGCAGTTTGACTGCTATATATGTGCCGTGCGGAGAAATGGAGCGATTCAAACAAATGCTTAATAATGATAGCAGAATTAATGATCATGCGCCTCTTCCATATACAATAACCATAAATGCTATAAACGGGACTGTTGCCTATCCGCAAACAACGTGTGATGATATGCAGTTAACAGCAACACCTTATAACGGCTATCACTTCGTTAAATGGTCGGATGGCAACACCGATAACCCGCGAACCTTTGAACTGACGTGCGACACGATATTTACTGCTATTTTTGAGTATAACCAATGCACGCTCAGCCTGCAATGCGATGACAACCAAGGTACAGTTGAAGGCGCAGGTGTGTTTGATTATCTTGCTGAAGTACAGATATCCGCAACGCCTGCGTATGGCTACCATTTCTCGTCGTGGAGTGACGGAAACACGGCTAACCCACGAACAATTACCATAACAAAAGACATTGCATTGACCGCCAACTTTGCTCTTAACAAATATGCGCTCAACGTGTCCTGCAATGCCGAGCAAGGCAGCGTAAAAGGAAGCGGCTCATATACTTATCTTTCTAACCGCACAATTGAGGCCACTTCGAATTATGGCTATCACTTCAAGCAATGGTCAGACGGCAACACCGATAACCCGCGAACCATTGAAATCCGCCAGGATACTGCTTTTGTTGCAATCTTTGCAGTGGATAAATACGGCACGTGCGGTGACAACCTGCAACTAACATGGCGTTACGACACCGGCAATCAGACGCTAACCATCAGCGGTGATGGCGACCTGACAACAAACATGCGTTATGGCGTCGAAGCTGTAAAGGAAATGAAAAAACTGGTGATTGAAGATGGAGTAGGCGTGATTGGCAACGAAGCGTTTGCCAATATCAAAACGTTGAACACGATTACACTGGGCAAGGATGTGCGTAAGTTGCAAGAACGTGTGTTCTACAACTGCTACAACCTTACGGCTATCTACAACTACCGCAAGACACCGGCTTCGGCTACAAGCAACACCTTTGAGGAGGTCGACAAGTACGCTTGTACGATATATGTCTTGGCAGGTTCGGAAGAGATGTTCCGCAGTGCAACTGGCTGGAAAGATTTCTATTCCATCCTTGCCATCGGTGCGACCGAAACAACGGTAACCGACAACAAAGTCACCGTTGAACCTTCTGACAACTCGGTAACCGTCACTTGGCCTGTATCGAACGAAGCCGCCTCATATACCATAGATATTACAAAAGATGGCGTTGTGTTCTGCCGCCTCACGTTCAATGCCAACGGCCAGCTGACAGGCATTGCCTTTGCGCCCGGTCGCGACGGACAATCGATGGCTCCGGCAGCCGTAATGACCGCCAATGGCTTGCAGTTCACCGTAATCGGTCTGACCAGCAATACCCAGTATGGCTACAGCATTACAGCAACCGATGCGGAAGATACAGAAGTGGCCTCCTATACCGGCAGTTTCACTACTACGGGAGAAATAGCCACGGGTGTTGATGCGCAGCAATCTGACCTTGCTCCGCGCAAGTTCATCCGCAACAATCAGGTGCTCATCCTCCGTGATGGCAAGACCTACACCATCCAAGGCATAGAAGTGAAATAGGGTAGTCATCCGACAACATCGATAATAGGCGACTCAATACGGGTCGCCTATTTTTACCTCTCTTTCGTGTATGCCTGAAGTCGGCATATCTGAAAAAATGCACATTTGAGTAAAATTTCTTTGATAAATCTTGCAAATATGAGAATATTTTTGTATCTTTGCAAGATTTTAGGCTTATAACAAAATGAAATATACTTACGAATATACTATCCGCTTCCAGGATGTAGATGATACCAAGCATCTGCGATGGGTAGCGTTGGAGCAATATCTGCTGGAGGTAGCAGGCACTGTGGCTGATGATTTGGGCTTTGGTATAGCCGTGCTTCATCCGCGTGACATGACATGGATTCTTACTCATCTGTCTGTGCAGATGACATACATGCCTATGCCGCAAGAGACTATTGTTTTCGAGACCTGGATTGAGCAAAACGCACATATGCTCTCCACGCGTGACTTCAGAATCTACTTGGTGGCTGATAAGCAGCGGCAGTTGATAGGCGAATGCAAGAGCGTTTGGGCTGTGATGGATATGGAAAAGCGTGAGATCGCCAATATATTCGACGATCCCATGTTCACCGATTGTGTGGATGGCGAAGTGCTGCCGCTCAGCCGCGCACCGCGTATGGTAGCATTGCCGGATGCACAGAGCGTGCCATATACCATCCGTTACTCCGACCTCGACTACAACCGCCATTGCAATTCGTGCAAGTACTTGCAAGCGATGCTTGACGCTTATCTGCCGCTGCCGCTTACTGCATGGCAACTCGGGCAGCCTAAAGGGATGAAATCTCAGGACTCTGCCATCAAGTCTCAGGAAGCATGGCGGCTGGATATACATTATTCGCGCGAAGTGCGTGCCGGCGAACAGATTACTATCGCTTATCAGGACGAAACGGATATCATTCGTTATCAGATTCTCAATGCCGAAGGTATGACTTCGTGCGCTGCTGTGCTGAGCAAAGTGAAAATAGAAAACTGAATTCTGCAATCATAAATCCGAACATATGACTAATTCTCCCCAAAAGCGTCCTGCTGAACTTGAGTGTGACGTAGTGCGATTCCAGAACAACAAGGACAAATGGATTGCGTTCATCGGATTGCTGGACGGACGACCCTATGAGATCTTTACCGGTCTGGCGGATGACGATGAAGGATTGCTCATCCCTAAGTCCGTCAGCAAAGGCAAAATTATCAAGGTTGTACAGGAAGATGGTACAAAACGTTACGACTTCCAGTTCGTCAATACACGTGGCTTCAAAACAACCATGGAAGGGCTGAGTTACAAGTTCGACAAAGAGTTCTGGAACTATGCCAAGCTCATCTCCGGTGTGCTGCGTTACGGTATGCCTATCGACCAGGTCATCAAGATGATTTCCGGTCTGCAGATGGATTCCGAGTCTATCAACTCATGGAAAGTTGGCGTAGAACGTGCTCTCAAGAAGTACTTGCCTGCCGACGAACAGTCGATAGAAGATGAGGGTGAGAATTGATAGTATAAGGATATAACTGTTAGGGAAAATAGTAGATATCTATGCACGAACGAATACTTGGCACTCTGATTCTCTCGCGATACGGCGCAGAAGTACTGCCTGCCAACAAGCAGAGTAGCGAGAATATTGCCGTGGCACCGCGATACCTGCATGGTGCGAACGACAACGATAAGGTGATTGTGGAAATCATCCATCCCGCTACGCGCAAACGGCCGCCGATGGGTAAGATTGTTGAAGTGCTCGGGCAGAGTGGCAACAACGATGCCGAGATGCACGCCATACTTGCCGAGTACGGTCTGCCATACAAGTATCCGCAACAGGCAATAGCTGAGGCTGAAGAGATTGATGCTGACATCAGCACGCAGGAGATTTATCGCCGACGCGATATGCGTGACGAACTGACGTTAACAATCGACCCGTTCGATGCCAAGGATTTCGACGATGCTTTGTCCTTCAAGATTCTCACTCCCCCCGATGGCGAAACAGACACACCTGCCACGTACGAGATCGGTGTACATATAGCTGATGTGACGTATTATGTCGAGTCCGGCTCCGTGTTGGACAACGAGGCATATAATCGTGCTACATCCGTTTATCTGGTTGACCGAACTATTCCAATGTTGCCAGAGCGACTGTGCAACAATCTCTGTTCACTCCGTCCGAACGAGGACAAGTTGACGATGTCCGTCATCTTCACTATGGATAGCAAGGCCAAAGTAATCAAGCACAAGATTTGCCGAACAATTATCCGTTCGGATGTCCGGCTGGATTACGAACAGGCACAGGCTATCATCGATGGCACGCGGTCGGTCAGCACATCCGAGCATGGTGGAGAAATAAGCAATGACGTGCTGACAGCTATCCGCGAACTGAACCGGCTGGCAGATATCCTGCGAGAGGAACGTTTCCGACACGGAGCTATAGAGTTTGAGCGCGAGGAAGTTAAAGTGCTGGTGGACGAACAAGGCACGCCTACTGGTTTCCAACTGCAGGAATCTACGCCATCGCACCATCTGGTAGAGGAGTTTATGCTCTTGGCTAACCGAACGGTAGCAATGCAACTGTCCGCTACCAACAAAGATGTAGTGTATCGTGTGCATGACGTCCCTGATCCCGACAAGGTAGATGCACTCAGCAAGTTTGTGCACAAATTCGGCTACTCGATGCGTCTGCCTAAGCGTGATCAGAAGAATGAGAACGGCACGCGTGCCGCTACCAAAGCCATCAAACATCTGCTGTCAGAGAGTACGGGTACTCCCGAGCAGGAGTTGATACATACTATAGCCATCCGAACGATGCCCAAAGCAGTCTATTCGACGCATAACATCGGTCACTATGGCTTGGCATTCCCGTATTACACGCACTTCACGTCGCCTATCCGGCGTTACCCTGATATGATGGTTCATCGTCTGGTGGCTAAATATCTGCTCAGTGGCAAATCGCAATCCACAATGGGTGATCTCGAGGAAGCATGCCGCCATTGCTCTGACCGCGAACAGCTTGCCATTGCAGCCGAACGTGCTTCGGTTAAGTACAAACAGGCCGAATGGATGGAGCAACATATAGGCGAGGTGTTTGACGGAATAGTTAGCGGCGTGACTGAGTACGGCGCATACGTACAACTCGATGGCTCACACTGCGAAGGATTGATCCATGTTCGCGAAATGGGCTCGGAGGCATATTGGTCGTACAGCGAAGATGAATATTGTCTGGTCAATGAGCAGACGGGTGAAAAACTGACTTTGGGGGATAGAGTTCGCGTACAGGTTCTGCGGGCAGATGCACTCCAGCGACGTATAGATTTTCGTAGGGTATGACGTACAAGCGGTGGTTGTTGACATCTTGTCTTTTGCTGCTGGTGGGCGGTGTAGCGCATGCAAAGTCTCCAAAGGCTTTGGATAACGGACTACTTCTTCTCACCCATGAGGTAACAGGGTGGTAACAATTGTCAGAACAACACGACTCAATCCCTCTATCATAATAGCAATCATTGTGTATGCAATCAACAATATTTATTTAATCAACCATATCATGAAGAAATTGTACTTATTGACAGCACTGCTACTGGCCAGTGCTATTGGATTTGCGGCAAGTATCACCGTCTCGCCCTCAACCGTAGATTTTGGTTCGGTGAGCATCAAAGGTCAATCGTTACCCGTGACGGGTACGACATCGGTAACAGTAACCTGGAGCGGACTGACCAACAAGGGAACTTCAATGTATGCCGAAATCTCTCAGGGTGCATTGGACAATGACACCAATCCTAACGGATTCTATGTGGCTAATCCCGATTTTGTGTATTTGGGCTATGGAGATAAGATGGTTAGCAGTTGCCAGTTCAGTATCGGTTATTCAGTCAAGGCAGCCGGCTCTTATTCCGGCAAGCTGCATCTGTACAGCTATGATACTAATTGGAGTGAAGTACATCAGTACGCCAATATCACAATCACAGTTACCGATGATGCCATTGTGGCCAAAACAACTCCGTTTGTGCGTGTGAATACCACAAACGATCTCAAAGAAGGTGATGTCGTTGTGTTTGTTAGCGAAAATGCTGCAGCCGTCAGCGGTCAACTCAATGGAGCTTATCTGACTGCAATCACCGATGGCGTGAAAGTTGATAAGGCGAACGGCAAAGCCGATGTTCCAGAAGATGCTCAGACCTTCCAGATGCACAAGTATAACGGCAACTGGCAGTTCCTGTATCCTGATGACAACGAGAAAGCTTTGCTGCTGGATTACAGCGGCAATGGCGCATTTGCTACAACATATTCCGCCGGCTCAACCGTCAAGACTTGGGAGATTAGTATCAGCAACGGAGTGGCTACAGTTATTCGCCCGAACGAGGCCGATCCTGCTTATCCTGTACGATTCAACAGCGACCGTTTCAAACCCTACAAGAACGAGAGCATAGGAACGGATATAGCCATCTACAAGAAAGCCGGTGAAGCCCAAGAAATACAAAGCAAACTGGAGATTGGTGCCATCAATTTCGGTGATGTGGAACTGGATGAACCGAAAGAAGTGAAAGTGAACTATACCGCCGAGAACCTGACGGATGATATAGTATGGGATATAGAAGGAGCAGACGCTGCGCTGTTTGACCTGACAGAAACAGGAGACCGCACGAGCGGTACACTGACCATCACATACAAAGGCAACGGAACCAAGACCGGCACACCGAACGCCAAACTGGTATATCTGACACAGGATGTCAAGCTGGCTCCGATGGTAGGTGAGGCGGTAATAGGTATCAATCTGATACCGGCAACAATCAAACTGACGAAGATTGAGTTCAAGAACGCACCGGCAACGATCGACCAAGGTCAGTCGATTGACATGAGTCAGTACATAGTATATACACCTGACAATGCCGCCATCAAAGACCTGACATGGACTGTTGACAAGAGTTATCAGGGTGAGGTGAGTGCAGCAGGTGTGCTGACCGCCAAAAGCGTGAGCGGCACGGTAACCGTGACCGCTACATCGGTGCGTGTGCCGAGCGTAAGCACAAGTGCTACCCTGACCATCACCAAACCGGTGGTGACCGACTTCACGCTTTCGGATACCGAAGTGACACTGAACGTCGGCGGCACGAAAACCATCAGCGTAACAGCATACGTCCCTGCGTATGCAACCGAGTCGGCTACGTTCAGCAGCAACAATACGACTGTAGCCACAGTAAACAAGAGCGGTGTGATCACCGCCAAGGCAATCGGTGAGGCAGAGATAAGTGCGAAGATAGGCGATGTGGTAAAGACCTGTCAGGTACACGTGGTAGCCGTAACGGTGGAGAGCATAACCTTTGAGCCTGCTGAGGCCAATCTGACCAAAGGCTCAACGTTGCAACTGAATCCTGTAATCACGCCGGCTCAGGCTGCTCTGGATAATGCCATCACGTACATTTCCGCCAATCCGGAAGTAGCCACGGTTACTGAAACAGGTTTGGTAAAGGGCATCGCTGCCGGTGATGCCGTTGTTACAGCAACATGTGATGGCAAAAGTGCGCAGATCACTATCCATGTGGTAGCACCTGCCATGTTCGCCAAGGTTGTTGATGCAGCAACGCTCGGAGCCGGTGATACAATTATACTGGCAACCGTTGCAAATGGTGGCGTGATTGCCGGCGCACGCGACAACAGGAAGTTTACTGTTCTGACAGGTGATGTGATTGTAACCGATTCTGAGGCCTATGCCGACAATGCCGTTCGTCTTGTATTAGGTACCGAGAAAGGCAAAGAAGGCTTTACGCTGACCATCGTTGGCGGTAAGACTATTGCTGTGGCAAGCTCGGACAATGATATAGTGGATGCCAATACAAAGAACTGCAAGTTCTGGGAGTTTGTAGCAGACGGAGACAAGGGCTACTATGTTCACAACTTAGGCAATACGGATGCTTACTTCAAGTACCACGCCGGCAATGCTGCCATCAAACCGTACAAAGCTTCTACGGTAGGTGCTTCGTATGTATATGCGTATGTGCGTAAATATATTGCACCCGTGGTAACCGGATTGGATGCTGCTAACAGTGCTATGCCGGTACAGAAAGTATTCCGCAATGGTCAACTGCTGATTATCCGCAACGGAGTGACTTATACGGTGACGGGGTTGGTGGAAGTCCGCTAAAACCTCGGTTCAACCCCGATGAAACTGGCCGTTTTTGCATAAATCATGCATCTAAGACATATTTTGAGCAGCACGCTTCAGACGGCGTGCTGCTTTGTTTTGTAACATGCAGGTAGCATTGGAAACTTTTGGAGTGTAAAAAGTTTCCAATTTTCCCGCCGAGACTTGCAAATATGAAAAAAAGGTTGTACCTTTGCACAGCTTTTTCAGAAATTGAAAATTGAAAGCAGAAAACTGAAAGGTGATAGATGGCATGGAAAATCAGAAACAACAAATAATCAAGACGGCCGGTGAGATGTTTTTTCGCATAGGCATACGCAGCGTGTCGATAGACGATATATGCCGCGAGTTAGGTATGTCGAAAAAGACGTTCTACGTGTATTTTGCAGGCAAAGACGAACTGGTGGCACAATTATTGCAGTCGAATATTGAGTGTATTGCCCTCAAGTTGCGTGAGTTGCTGGAACTGCACGATTTCCGCAAACTGGTGAACACCTTGCTGCTTCGCCAACAGGCAGAAAATAACGATGTGCGGCGCGTGCCGCAGCTGGTGTATGACCTGAAGAAGTATTATCCGAAGCAGTTTGCAGAGTTTCAGAAAAATACGTTCCGCGTGCAGAGGGAATACCTGCAGGCGTATCTGGAGCAAGGTTTGCACGACGGTTATGTGCGTAGCGACCTGGACATTGGCCTGGCAGCAGCGCTGCTGGCAAGGATCCACAGCGATGCGATTCGCGACTTTGAGCAGATAGAGGCGCACGGGCTTACTATGCATCAGTTGAGCCACACGGCTATGGATATATTTGTCCGAGGCGTGTTGAGCGAAGAAGGAATGAAACTCTATCAGGGTTGAAATATCCAATCTTCACTCCTCCCGTAGTGGAAGAGAGTAGTAGAAAATTTAAAATTAAAAGATATATGAAGAAATCAGTATTATTTTTAACGGCATTGATGTTGAGCGTCAGTGCGCTTGCCGAAGACCGTGTGCTGGCAGCAGCCCGTGACGGTGAGGCACGCAAGGATGTGCCCGCCCAACTGGAGCTGTCGCTGAAGGATGCGCAGGAGTATGCGATCAAGCAGAACCGCAGCTTGAAGAATGCGTCGCTGGCAGTGCAGGAAGCTTATGCCCAGCGCTGGCAGACGATAGCAGCGATGTTGCCCCAGGCACAGGGTAGTATCGGAAAGAACTTGATGTATGATGATAGTTTGAAGTTGAAAACTATCAATTTCCCCGGTATGCTAGAACCTATGTCCATGTCGCCATGGGTGTATGGTGTGCAAACTTCGGTTGGAATAAACGGACAAGGTATCGTAGGTGTGCTATTGAACAACATTGCGATAGAGATGAAGAAAATCGCGCTGGAGAAATCCGAGAGCGATCTGCGTGGCAGTGTAATGAGCAGTTATGTCAGTGTATTGGCATTGCAGAGTATATCCGCCCTGTTGGACTCAAGCCTTGTAAACATCCAGAATCTGGAGCAAATAACCCAGAATGCTGTGAATGCCGGCGCAACGGAGCAGACAACTGCCGACCAGATTCGCGTGCGCGTAAATACCTTAAAGAACAGTATCAATTCGCAGAAGCGCAATATCGAGCTCGCGACGAACAGCCTGAAGGTGCTACTGGATGTGCCGGTAGAGACGACTCTTGTGCTGACTGAGAAGCTGGATGATGTTCTGTCGCCGGACAGAGTATTGACATTGCTCGGTGAGAACTTCGATATCCGCAACAATCTGACGTATCAGACTCTGGCTAAGAATACCGAACTGGCAAAGCGGAACGTACACATGGCTGGTTGGGCTTACGGTCCAACGGTAAGCCTTGCCTATCAATACAATTATCGAGACTATGGTAACGAGGCAGGTTTTGAGATGATGAATTCACCGCATACAGTAGCATTCTCGTTTTCAATGCCTTTATGGTCGAGCGGCAAGCGTGCGGCAGGTGTGATAGAAAAGAAGATTGCGTACGAAGAGGCAAAAAACACCCTGTCGGAGACAACGGACAACTTGGGCATACAATACAGCCAGTTGTGCTTCAACCTGACCAACGCCTACGAGACGTATGTGAACGAGAAAGACAATATAGACGTAGCGCAGCGCGTGTTTGCTTCGGCTACGAACAAGTACAAATTTGGCACAAGCAGTAACCTGGAGCTGACGAACGCCAGCAACGACCTGATCAATGCGCAATCGACGTATGTGCAGGCTATACTGAACCTGGTGAATGCACAAGTGGAGTTGGAGAAGTTCCTGAATAATTAGTTGAGTGTTTAGTGTTGAGAGAAGTTTGTAAGTTTAGAGTTAAAAATTGATAAATAATAGAAAAATGAAAAAGATATTCGTATTACCCCTCGCAGCTATGATGCTCGTAGGCTGCGGAACCAAACAAGAAGAAATGCAGACCACGGCTCAAGAAGAGGAGCGCGTGGAGCAAGTACGTACCACGGTGCTTCAACCGCGTGAGATTGAGCGCGTGATATCCGTATCCACCAACCTGCAGGGCTACCTGACGCAGAACGTGGCGCCCTCGCTGACAGGCAAGATTGAACATATCTACTGCGAAGTAGGCGATCATGTGAACAAAGGTGATGACCTCGTTCGTATGGATCAGACACAGTACAAGACCACCAAGATTAGCATGGCTAATCTGGAGGTAGAGAAGAACCGTGTAGAGCAACTACTCAAGACCGGCTCGGCTACCCAGCAGCAGTACGACCAGATTCTTACGCAATACAACTCGACAAAAGAGCAGTTGGATTTTCTGCAGACGAACACGTATGTCAAGGCTCCGTTCAACGGCGTGATCTCCGCCAAGACATACGAGGACGGTGAGCTCTATGGAGGTCAGCCGATACTCGTGCTCACGCAGATCGACAAGCTGAAAGCACTGGTAGCCGTCCCGGAGATGTACTTCCCGAAACTGAAAGAAGGAATGAAACTGACTCTGACATCGGAGATCTATCCCGATCAGACTTTCCCTGCTACCGTAGAGGTCGTTTATCCGACCGTGGATGCCTCGAGTCACACGTTCCAGGTGAAGATCGTGATTCCGAACCAGAAGAGCCTGTTACGTCCGGGTATGTATGTATCGACGACCATCGGTCTGGGCAAGGCTAAGGCTATCGTGGCTCCGTATCAGTCGGTAGAGAAACTGGTGGGTTCCAACGACCGCTACGTGTTCATCAACGACAACGGGCGCGCCAAGCGTGTAGCCGTTGAACTCGGACAACGCTTTGACCAGGATATAGAAATCATTGCTCCGGAGATCGTTGGCGGCGTAGAAATGGTAACCACCGGTCAGCATAAACTGGTAGACGGAGTGAAAATTAATGTAGTTGAATGATTTACGTTTGTTTATGTACCTTTTGGCCAAATGAACAAATTGTAAATGACTAAATCGTAAATAGAATTATGGCAATATACAAAACAGCGATAGAAAAGCCGGTGACCACCGCGTTGATATTTGTGGCGGTGATCGTGATAGGCGTGTTCTCGTTTTTGAGACTGCCGATTGACCAGTTCCCCGAGATGGATCCACCGTATATCACGGTAATGACCACCTATCCGGGTGCGTCAGCCAGTGAGATGGAGACAAACGTGACGAAGATCATGGAGAACGCCCTGACCTCCGTTGACCACCTGAAGCATATCACCTCGGAATCCAAGGATAACATATCCGTAGTAACGCTGGAGTTGGAGTGGGGCAGTAACCTGGAAGAGGCGGTGAACGATGTGCGTTCGTTTGTGGACATGGCAGCCAACAACCTGCCTGACAACTGCTCCAAGCCGGTGATATTCAAGTTGTCAACAAGCTCGATGCCTATCTGCCAGTATTCGATTACGGCGGATGAGACGTATGCAGGTTTGGATAAGATCCTGAACGACGAGGTGGTGCCGCAGCTGAACCATATAGACGGTATAGGTAACATCTCCCTGTCAGGTGCTCCCGACCGATATGTTTACGTCAACATCGACCAGCAGAAGTTGGATGCCTACGGTATCACGCTTGAGCAGGTTGGGCAGGTAGTGCAGGCTAACAACCTGAACCTGTCGTCAGGAACGATCAAGATGCCGCAGGAACAATACCAGATGCAGGTGCGCTCGGAGTACATCGAGTCATCGGAGATCGAGAACCTGATGGTAGCCATGACTCCGCAAGGGCAGCAGGTGTTTATCCGCGATATAGCAACAGTTAAGGATACAATCAAAGACCTGAGTCTGGATGAGAAGACCAACGGGCGTGAGGCCGTGCGACTGATCATAGCCAAGCAGACAGGCGCGAACAGCGTGCAGGTGTGCCGCGACGTGCGTAAGGAATTGGCGCAGCTGCAGAAGCAGTTGCCTACCGATGTGAAGATCGAGAAGATTTACGACTCATCGGAGAACATCCAGAACTCTATCAACTCACTCGAGGAGTCGGTGCTCTACGCCTTGCTGTTCGTTGTGCTGGTTGTATTGTTCTTCCTTGGCAAATGGCGCGCTACGCTTATCATCGCTATCACTATTCCTATAGCCCTTATCGTGGCGTTCATCTACCTGGAAATGGCAGACTCGAGCTTGAACATCATATCACTCTGTTCGTTGACCATCGCTATCGGTATGGTGGTGGATGATGCGATCGTTGTGCTGGAGAATATCACCCGACACGTGGAGCGCGGCGAAGATCCGCATGATGCGGCCATCTATGCCACGAACGAGGTGTGGGTATCCGTTATCGCTACGACACTGGTGCTGGTAGCCGTGTTCGTGCCGCTGACAATGCTCAACGGTATGGCGGGAATTATGTTCCACGAGTTGGGATGGATTGTGACGGTAGTATGCTGTACGTCCACCGTAGTGGCTATTACGCTGACACCTATGCTTTGCTCGAAGTTGCTGAAAGCCAAGCAGGTGCATGTGGATGAGAATGGTACCCTGATAGATGATGAGGCAGGCAAGAAGTCGCTGTACGAGCGTACGGTAGTACATGTGCTGGATGTGGTGGATGGTGCATACGCCAAAGCCTTGGGGTGGTGCTTGCGCCACAAGACAATCACGTTGCTGGTTCTGCTGGCTCTGTTTGCAGCTTCGCTGACACCTGTGTTCATGGGTAAGATAGGTACAGACTTTATGCAGGAGCAAGATAACGGGCGTCTATCTGTTACCGTCAAACTGCAACGCGGTACACGTATTGAGGAGACGCTCAAGACAGCTCGTAAGCTCGAGGCACGCTTCGTAGAACTGGTGCCGGAGATTCAGCTGATCAACACCTCTGCCGGTAGTAACGATGATGCTTCGATAGCAGGGTTGTTCTCATCCACGATGAACAACAAGATTCAGATGACCATTCGTCTGCCCAAGAAGTGGGAGCGCGACCGCGACATCTGGACCATAGCCGAGGTGTTGCGCCAGGAGATGGCTACCTATCCCGAGATCAACGAGTACCAGTGCGCCGTATCATCGGGTGGCGCCGGTGGCAATAACACCGTTGACCTGGAAATCTACGGTTACGATTTCGACAAGACGAGTCAGATAGCAGAACAATGCCGCCAACTGATCTCGCAACTGCCCGGTGCTCGTGACGTGAACATCAGCCGTGAGGACGACCGTCCGGATATCAAGATCACGGTGGATAAGGAGAAAGCTTCGCGCCTGGGATTGAGTTCAGCCACTATATCTACCTATCTGCGTAACCGCGTGTCCGGTATGAGCTGCGGCTACCTGAAGGATGATGGTTCGGAGTACGACATTGTTGTCCGCCTCAACGAGGAAGACCGCAACTCGATCACCGATGTGCTGAACCTGAGTATCCCGACAGCGATGGGTAAGACTGTCAAGTTGTCAGAGGTGGCTTCGGTGGGTGAGTATTGGGCTCCGCCTACGATTGAGCGTAAGGCACGCCAGCGTATTGTGACCGTCAAGGCTACACCGTACAACACCACGTTGGGCGAATTGGCGCAAGCCATACAGACGCAGGTTGTTCCCCAACTTGATCTGCCTGTAGGCTATAGCACGCATATTGGCGGTAACTACGAGACGCAACAGGATACGTTCCGTGACATGATCCTGCTCGCAGCAATGATTATCCTGCTGGTATATATCGTGATGGCTTCGCAGTTTGAAAGCCTCAGAATGCCTGCTATCATCATGTTCTCCGTGCCGTTTGCCTTGTCAGGCGTGATTGTTGCACTATGGCTTACTCACCGCTCATTGGATATGATCGGTGCACTGGGATTGGTGCTGCTGGTAGGTATCGTTGTCAAGAACGGTATTGTGCTGGTGGATTACATCAACCTCATGCGCGAACGTGGTTACGAACTAAATCAGGCTATTCAGATGTCCGGTCGCAGCCGTATACGTCCTGTGCTGATGACGGCATTCACTACCATCCTGGGTATGGTGCCTATGGCTGTCTCCTCGGGTGAAGGTGCGGAGATGTGGCAACCGCTGGGTATAGTGGTTATTGGCGGTCTGATGGTTTCCACCTTCCTGACACTGTTCATCGTACCGGTGCTCTACGCTGTCATGTCACGTCATGGTGACCGCGACAAAAAGGAAGCCCTCCGCAAGAAATTCATCTTTATGCAACTGAAGGTTAAGTCGAAAGATGAAAGTCAAAAGTAGAAAGCATAAATGGATAAGTGTATGAAAAGTATAATGATAGTTTTCAACCAGACGAATACCGGTCGAGTAGAGTATATGTTGGACGTGCTGGGAATCAAAGGCTTCACATTCTTTGAGCAAGTGCAGGGACGCGGAACGAATGGCGGTGAGCCTCGCCGCGGCACGCATGCCTGGCCGGAGATGAACAGCTGCGTTATCACGGTAGTGGAGGACGAAAAAGTGCCTGAACTGCTCGAGTCCGTCAAGAAACTCGATATGCGAAACGAGGAAGTCGGCGTTCGTGCTTTCGTCTGGAACGTAGAAGCAACCGTATGACCGGACGATATGCACCGAGCCCAACCGGCGAGATGCATTTAGGTAATGTGCTTGCTGCCTTGTTGTCGTGGCTTTCTGCCCGGCAGCAAGGCGGCATGTGGAAACTGCGTATCGAGGATCTTGATCCCCAACGCTCGCGGCAGGAGTATGCCGACCGGCTGATGCGCGATCTGGAGTGGCTCGGACTCACGTGGGACGGCGAGGTGGTCTATCAGTCGCAACGTACGGCTATATACGAGCAGTACTTGCAGCAACTGCACGCTCTGACATATCCCTGCACTTGCACGCGCAACGAGATCTTGGCGGCACAGGCTCCGCACGAGAGCGACGGACGTATCGTTTATCCCGGCACGTGCCGACCGCGTTCGGCAACGGGATTGCATCAGGTGCCGCTTGGCGGCACAAAGGCAACCCGTGCCTCCGCTCTCCCCACCTCAACCTTTCAAGTTGCGTCGGGGACTCCTGAGTTACGCCGCGCAGCCACACGAATCATCGTGCCGGACGCGGAGATTGAGTATGAAGACAGGGTGTATGGGCACCAATCGGTGAACTTGGCTACGCATTGTGGCGACTTTATCCTGCGCCGCTCGGATGGTGTGTTTGCCTATCAGTTGGCAGTGGTTGTGGATGATGCCGAGATGGGCGTCACGGAGGTGGTGCGCGGACGTGACTTGCTCCTGTCTGCAGCACAGCAGATTTACCTGTACAGGCTTCTGGGCAAGGACGTGCCGGCCTATAGCCATCATCCTTTGCTCGTCAACAGCCGCGGACAACGTCTGTGCAAGCGCGACCAATCATTGGCTGTCGGTGCGCTGCGCGAGAGGTATTCGGCTCAGGATATTATCGGCCGGCTGGCTTATGCCGTAAGGCTGATACCCGCACCCGAACCGGTCACACCGCAGCAGTTGTTGATGTATTTTTCGTGGAGTAAGATACCCAATCAGGATATAATGACGGATGATTAACTTATTAATGATATAGTATGAAGATTGAAAACCAAAAAGTTGCCACCCTCATCTATGAGATGTTTGTGGTGGGTGAAGATGGCAAGGAGGAAGTGATGGAGACTGCCACCCTTGAGCGGCCGCTCATCTATTGCCATGGAGAAGGTATGATGCTGCCAGCTTTTGAGGCGGCTATGGTCGGCAAGGATGTTGACGACCCGTTCGATTTCGTTATCGCGCCCGATCAGGCGTATGGCGATTACGACGAACAGGGCGTCATGACGCTTGACAAGACACTGTTCTACAACGGCGATGATGAATTCGATGCCGAGCGTGTGTTCGAGGGGGCTATTGTGCCTATGAACACTACCGACGGACAGATTATCAATGCCCAGGTTGTCGAGATCACCGACGATAAGGTTACTATCGATCTCAACCATCCTCTGGCGGGCGAGACCTTGCATTTTGTAGGTAAGGTCGTCGATGTGCGCGATGTCACTCCCGGCGAACTCAAGGCTTTGCACCATCGCGGAGGCTGTGGCGGCTGCAAGAAAGATTGCAGCTCGTGCGACTCCGGTTGTGGCACAGGTTGCGACTCCGGCTGTGGCTCTTGTGAGTAATAAGCAACAACGCCTCTCCTTCCGAGAGGCGTTGTTTGTTTTTGGGAAGAGTCGATGTACGCGTCGCTTTTATGTCGCTGCACGACATCTGTGGGGCTGCGTTACCGAAGACTAAGCTTCCGGAGCAATAGCTCCGCTCGGGCATACGTCAGCGCATGTGCCGCAATCGACACATACATCGGGATCGATGGAGTAGTGCTCGCCCTCAGAGATTGCGCCCATAGGGCATTCGTCTTTACATGTACCGCATGCAATGCAGTCGTTGGAAATTTTGTAAGCCATAGTAGTATTATTTTTGTTGTTTGTTATTTTAAAATCATAAATTCCCCCGTCACCCGTAACCGATAACCCGTCACCCGTAACCGATAACCCATCACCCGTAACCGATAACCCATCACCCGTAACCGATAACCCATCACCCGTAACTGATAACCCATCACCCGTGACCGATAACCCGTCACCTGATTACCCGCTACTTATGCCCGCGCAATGCGGCTATCAGTTTCTGATTCGGTGTTGTGGCAGCGCTGTCTGCCAGTCCGCGTTGCTTGGCAAACGTTGTCCAGTTCTTGGCACCTTTAGCGGTGTTAACCGGCAATCCCAGTTGCAGGAAATGGCAGTACGCTATGCCTAGAGCGTCCGTCGCGTCGAGCTTCTTCGGCATCTGTTCGGGCGGTATGTGCAGGAAGCGCTGCAACATTTCTGCCACTTGTTGTTTGGTAGAGTGCCCGTTGCCGGTGATAGCCATCTTGATCTTCATCGGCGAATATTCGTATATCGGCACGTCGCGCGACAACGCTGCGGCTATCGCTACGCCCTGCGCATGTACAATCTTGATCATCGTCTGCGGGTTTTTGTCCACAAACTGTGTCTCTATTGCTAGACAGGTAGGGTGGTGCTTGTCTATCAACTGCTGTATAAAGAAGAACTCCTGTTGTAGCCGCGCATACTGCTCGTCCAGCTTATGCACATCCAGCACGTTGAATTCTCTTATCTCTGCTTTCTGCCCTACGGTATGCAAGATGGCGTAGCCCATGTACAATGTTCCCGGGTCTATGCCGAGTATACAATGTTCATTTACCAGTTTATCCTGCATCCTATTGTCCTGTTTGTATCTGTCTTCTGTCAGCGCAGCGGTCTGTTTATTTCCCTCGCATTCTCAGTGAACCTGATAGCACAACCATCACTGCGCCTACCACTAGTGCGTAATCGGCGTACGGCTCGATCTCTTTCGTTGACAGTATGGCTCCCACTCCTACGGTCACCAAGCCTATAATCATCAGTATTCGTCCTGCTTTCATCTCTTTCTTCTCAGAGCTACCCCACGTAACCCATTAAATTTGTACGGCTTTAGCCCGGCTACGCCTATCGTTCGGGCAAAACGAGATAAGAAATCATAAATTTGAAATCCTAAATCTAATAAATTGCCTAAGGCGTAATTTATTTCACCACATACACCACCTCGTTCGGCTTATGCATCTTGTAGTGCTCCCGTGCGTAGCGCTCCAGACTATCGGGGTTAGCTAGATAATCCAGTTCGCGTTGGTAGGTGGCAATATTTGCGCGGCTCTCGTCGATCTGCTCTTGCAGCCTGCGTGCCTGACGGGCGCGTTGCACCTGCTTGACTATGCATTGGTCGCCCACAAACAGAAAGAACACGCCGAAGATTACACTTGTTATCGTGTATTTGTTCACCACCCATTTGTTTATCCACGGGTGTTCGGCTATGTACGACTGTATGTCGGTAAGTTTTATCATCAGGCTGCCACAACGCGAAAATCCGGCTACATTCTGCCGCCTTTTCCAAAACATCTGCAAAGTTACAAAAATTTTTTGAATTATGCAAATAATTCACGAAAATAATCGTTCGAACACAGTGAGATAAGAAAAAAATGCACATATGCTACTTTCCCGCAGATAAATTGCATGTATGTGCATTTTTTTAGTTCGAAGCTGCTTGCACGCGCGGAGTTGAGTCGAACCATAGTCGGGAGATAGTAGAGAGATAGTAGGGAGATAGTAGGGAGATAGTAGAGAGATAACAGGGAGATAGTAGAGAGAAAGCAGGAACATAGTACGTTCATCCCCCATAATCCATAACGCAAAGTTATAAAGATCCGATATTTGCGAATGAATTTACGGATTTTTTCAATTGCGGTACGATTTTTGCTGATAAACAATTAGGCTAACAACGTAAACAATACGTAACTATATAATTATTCTGCATATGATTAGAAAACTCACGTTTGCCGTATCTATTCTACTGAGTATGAGTATGTCGGCACAGATGACCGGCGTTGTGATTGTGGACGAGCCCGCCAAAGGCGAGACTGCAAAAGACAGCATCGAAGGATTCAAGTTCACAACCATCGACAGCGTGGCTATCACGCCCATCAAAGATCAGAACCGCTCCAGCACATGCTGGGCGTTCTCAACCATCGGCTTCCTTGAGAGCGAACTGTTGCGAACAGGCAAGGGCGAACATGACCTGAGCGAAATGTTCGTGGTCAGTAAGACCATGATGGATCGCGCCACCTACTTCGTACGCCAGTACGGCGAAGGTAGCAGTTTTGCGCCCGGCGGTAGCGCGTACGATGTTATTTACTGCATGTCGCACTACGGACTTGTTCCCCAAGAGGCTATGCCCGGCATACGCTACGGCGTTGCCAAGGGCGATACACTGCCCGTACACTCCGAACTGGATGCGGTGGCGGGCGGCTACCTAAAAGCGCTCACAAGCGGCAGGATCAAGAAACTGACACCCGTATGGCGCGAGGGATTGCAGGCAATATACGACACCTATCTCGGCGCATGCCCGGAGGAGTTTACTTACCGCGGCAAGAAATATACGCCTAAGAGCTTTGCCGAGAGCCTCGGACTGAAAGAGGACGACTATGTGAGCATCACCAGTTACACCCATCATCCTTTCTACGAGCGCTTCGCTCTGGAGGTGCCCGACAACTGGCGCATGGATCAGATGTATAACATCCCCATCGACGAACTGATGGCGGTCATCGACAACGCGCTCGCCAAAGGTTATACCCTGGCCTGGGGTGCTGACGTCAGCGAGGACGGATTCACGCGCAAAGGTATAGGCGTTGTGCCAGATGCCGACAACGGCGCGGAGATAACCGGTAGCGACATGGCACATTGGCTCGGACTGAAAGCCGACCAGCGCAAGGACGAACTGACCAAACGCCCGCTGCCCGAGATAACGGTTACGCAGGAGCTTCGTCAGAGCGCCTACGACCGGTGGGAGACAACCGACGATCATGGCATGCAGATCTTCGGCATTGCACACGACCAGAACGGCAAGAAGTATTACATGGTCAAGAACTCATGGGGTACAGCACGTTCGGATTTCAAGGGTATATGGTATGTCAGCGAAGCGTTCATGCGCTACAAGACCAACGATGTACTTGTTCACAAAGACGCCCTGCCGAAGGATATCCGCAAGAAGATGGGTGTGAAGTAGTGATTTAGGATTCCCAATTTCAACTTTTTAAGTATCAATGCGTAATCATACAATAAGTTGGATTATACTGGCTTTTGCGCTATTGTTTGTCGGAACATCTGTGTGGTTCACGCATCATCTGTCACAGCAGTTCGCTGAGGTTGAGCAGCAGCGTATGGAGGTGTGGGCAGAAGCCACCCGCTTGCTTGTGCTGGCGGACGAGAATACCGACATCTCGCTCTATTCATCGATCATCGAGGCGAATACAACCATACCCGTCTATATGACCGATGCCGACTATCATGTCATCCTCACGCGTAATGTGCAAGAGCCCAAACAGGATGTTGAAGCGTTCTACAGGAAGAAGATCGAGCGTCTGCGCGCCGGCCAGGAGCCCATCGAGGTTAACGTGTCCCCCGGCGTGACGCAGTACATCTTCTACGAGCAGTCGAACCTCTTACGCCAGTTGCGACTGTTCCCATGGGTACAAATGTTGGTTGTGCTGAGTTTTCTGGCACTGCTCGTCACGTACATCATCACCTCATATCGCAACGAGCATAACCGCGTGTGGGTAGGGTTGACCAAGGAAACCGCTCATCAGCTGGGCACTCCTATCTCATCGCTCAACGGATGGCTGGAACTGCTCAAATCACGCTATCCCGACGATGACCTGCTGCCGGACATAACGACCGACGTTAACCGTCTGCAACTGGTAGCAGAGCGCTTCTCGCGTATAGGCAGTGTGCCGACCCTGGTGCCAACGGATATCCGGAAAGTGGTCGAGCAGTCATACGCATACATGCGTACACGTATATCCAAAAAAGTAGAACTGGAACTCAAAGTGGACGAACCTGAAACGCCGGATGCATACATAGCACTGGCTGACGCCCCGCTGATGGAGTGGGTGACAGAGAACTTAATCAAAAATTCCGTTGATGCCATGGACGGTCACGGTTGGATAGGACTTTACCTGCAGCACAACGGTTCATCGATCATCCTGGATGTCACCGACACCGGCCGTGGCATCGAACGCAAACGCTACAACCAGGTCTTCCGACCGGGCTATACTACCAAGACGCGTGGTTGGGGATTGGGCTTGAGCTTATGCAAGCGTATCGTTGAAGAGTACCATGGCGGACAGATCTTCGTCCATCAGTCCGTAGTCAGCAAGGGTACGACGTTCCGCATCGTTCTTAAACATACAGTAGACGGTTGAACCGCTGCCACTCATGGCAGCATAAGCGGCACCGGCGTTCAGCAGGCTCTGCTTGATAGCTGCCAACTCAGGGTGCAAGGGGAAAACGGTTCGCTCAAAGTCGTTGAAGATAATATCTGCATGGTGCACCAAATCATCCGGTGTAACACCTCCGCGCACCAGTTCCGCCAGCGAGGGTTGGTCGCCTGACAGATGGATACCGGCATAAGCCTCGCGAGTGCTGACATGTATATCCGGCTTGAACATCATCAGTCGGTAACCGCTCAGCGAGAACGGGATAGGTGTCAGCCGTTCGCCTATACCCTCTGCCAGACAGGGTGTGTTGTAGATGAAGAACGCACAATCCGCGCCCAGCGGTGCCACCTCGGCAGCCAGCTGCTCGCGGGTTAACCCGAGTGCAAACAGCTCGTTGAGCGCAATAGCCATGTGTGCCGCGTCGCTTGAGCCGCCACCCAGACCTGCACCGAACGGGATACGTTTGGTGAAGCGGATATCCACATTGCCAATCTGCGGGTAATGCGTCTGCATGCGGCGGTAGCACTTGATAATAAGATTGTCGTCATCAGCGCAGTCCACAACCAAGCCTGATTGCGTAAAACGGAACTGTTCGGACGGTGTAACCTCCAGTATATCCGACAAACCTGCCACCGGGTAGAAGATTGTCTCCAGATTATGATAGCCGTCCTCGCGCTTGCTGATCACGCGCAGGCCGATGTTTATTTTGCAATTAGGGTACAACAACATGATATTTGCGATTTAATCATTTACGATTTGGTCATTTAGAGGTAGAAGTCGCGGGTGAGTTGCCGGTAGGCCTCGCTGCGTCCGCCTTGCTCATTCTCGAGGGTGAGTTGTTCTGTACGGATCTCACGGATCTCACGGCTACTGCGCTGCCAGGCGAGGAGTACGCGTTTGGCGGGTCTGCCGGGCTTGGGGTGAACGTAGCAACGCTGCGAGCATTGCAGTTGGTGGGCTGCGGCTAAATCTTGCAGCAACTCTTCCACCTCTGCCGGAACGATAATAGCTAGTGTACCGCCCGGCGCTAACAACTTTGCGCTGATGGTGACAAGTTCGCCGAACGGCAAGGTGTCGTTATGCCGCGCTGTGCTTCGTGCCGCGTCAGGGTTCTTCAGACTGTCCACGAAGTATGGCGGGTTGCTGACGATGAGATCGTATAATTTACCATTTTCACATTTGCCATTTACCATTTGCCAGTCTTGCAGGGAGCAATGCGTGGCGTGGAGGCGATCAGCCCACGGGGAGGATGCAAAGTTCCCCGCAGCCTGCGCACAGGCATCGGCATCGATATCGATGGCATCAATCTGTGCATCCGTACAGCGTTGTGCAAGCATCAGAGCTATCAGTCCCGAACCAGTACCGATGTCCAAGATGCGGTATATTGCCGAACGCGGTGCCCATGCGCCCAACAGCACACCGTCTGTGCCTACCTTCATAGCGCAGCGGTCATGCTTGACGAAGAACTGCTTGAACTGAAACCCCGTGCTCATGATCGTGGTCGTGGTGGTGAAAGGTATGGATGCACATATATACGCCCAGCGCAAGGAATAGTACGGCGCAGATATATCGGAACCATTTCTCGAACGTATGCAGTTTGTTAGTCAGATTGCCGATGCTGATAGCACTGTAACTTACCAGCCACGCTATCAGCATGATAGGCAGTCCTGTGCCCAAACCGAACACAATGGGTAGTACCCAATTCCACGCAGCAGGCAGGGAAATCGTGATGTCAATCATCGTGATGAAATATACCAATCTGTGCGGACAAAACGCGATGGCAAAGAATATACCTAACATAAATGACCATAGCCAACTGCTCTCGCTGCCTACACTCTGTAGCCACTTGCTCATGCCATGGTCGTGGTTGTGGTGATGATGCCCGCTGAATAGCAGCACTACACCGCATATGAGCATAAACACGCCCAGGATAGGTTCGCCGTAATGCTCAAGTATATGTTGTATGCCCTCGGTCTGCGCACCCATGATGAACGGTATGGATAGTAGCACATACGTCACCAGTTTACCCAGCACGAACATCAGCCCGTTCAGCAGTACCTTTCGTTTGTTGGCAAATTCGCGGTCGATATAACTGATCGCGGTGATACTGGTGAATAGCGTGCAGGGGTCTAAGATTGTCAGTAGTCCTAATAGTAAAGCGGTAAAAATAGCTGCCATATATTAGTTGGGGGTTGAATTTGTATGATAAATGTCGAAAGTTGAAATATTTATTTGATTTTGCTTGCAAAGTTACGAAATTTTTTGTAACTTTGCAAGCGGAAATGAAAAAACTACTCCAAATAGTTCGTTTTGTTGTGTGGATTGCCGTCTGTAGTATGCTTTTTACAGCGTGTCACAGCCTTTCGTCCGACGGCAGACATATCCAGCGTACTCTTCAGCAGCAGCAAGCCGAAGTGATGATGCTTCTTGACGAAGTACGACCTGTTTTGGAGAATCATCAGCCGGAATCGTTGCTTGGCGTTTCGCATGCACATCCCGACATTGTGTTCTATGTGTACGACAGTCAGAATCTTAGATTCTGGTCGCACAACTGGCTCGTAGCCAATGGGTTGTATCGGGTGCGCTACAACGATTGGTGGCTTGGCAGGTTCGACAATGCCGTGGGAGTAGGGCGGTGGACGAAGATCGGCGACTACTCAGTCTGCACTATTATCCCGCTTAAGTTCCGTTTTGCCCAATATAGCGAGCGTTTGCCGAATGATTTTATAGCTCCGTTTACTGCGGATAACCGTTGGCTCATACGCCGTCAGCGGGTGAATGAGGGGTGTTATCCGATTGTGGCGGATGATGGCACATATCTGTTCTCGCTCGTTCCGCCGGAGATGGAGCCCGAGGAGCAGTTGCCTGCACTGTCACCGGACAGTTTCTCGTACGGATCGCTATTTGCAGGCTCGCAGGATGGGCTGTCGCGCTATCACTTGCTCATAGGTATAGTGCTGCTCATCTGCTTGATTTTCATAGCAGCCTTTGTATATAATCTCGTACGCAGTCAGGGACTGAAGAATATGCGCCTGTACACCAAGATCCAGTATCTTGTTGTGGCATTGGTGTTGGCAGGATTCGTGTATATATTCTTTATGTCCACCTCGTATGTCCGCACGCACTACGAGCAACGCCAGCGCGAGAAGCAGCAGGCTAAAGCCAGATATATTCAGGCATCGCTGCGTGACTTGTACTTCTGGGACATGAACATATCAGCCCTGAATACACGCGGTTTGAACACCGATCTTCGCGACCTGAGTTATACGTACGAGACAGATATACTGGTGTATGACATGCACGGACAGTTGGTGGGCTCTTCAGTGCCGCAACTATTGGAGTCCGGGCTGGTGTCGCCAATCATTGCGCCCGAGCCGTTCTTTACTGATAGTACCGACCGCGTATGCTACGAGCAGATAGGGGCTGTACCTTACCTGACAGTATATACGCCGTTCTACAACGGCAACCAGCTGATGATCGGTTATATAGCCGTACCGTGCTACGTATCCTCGCCCCAGGTAGAGCAGGAGGTAACGGAGTATATAGGACGGTTCTTGCCTCCGTATGTGCTGTTGCTCATTTTGGCGTTTGTTATAGCAGTGCTTGTCACCAGGCGACTGACACGTAACATGCGGAGCATGGCGGATACAATGCATCGTTTTGAACTTGGCAAGGATAATTATATTCACTACGAGAGCAACGATGAACTGGGTGAACTGATTCGTCAGTACAACGAGATGGTTAAGCAACTTGAGCAGTCCACCACCAAACTTGCACAGTCGGAACGCGAGTCGGCGTGGCGAACCATGGCACGGCAGATTGCCCACGAAATCAACAACTTGCTCACCCCGATGAAACTGTCTGTACAGCAACTGCAGCGTATCAAAGGTACAGAGTATTTCGAAGAGCGTTTCGACCGCGCCTCACGCCTGCTACTCGAGCAGTTCGATGATCTGGGACGCATAGCCGCTACTTTCTCCGACTTCGCCAAAATGCCCGAAGTCAAACCATCGGAGGTGGACGTGGCAGAGAAACTGTTTTCGGCTGTTACACTCATGCGCGTAAGTGATCCGGATATACCTATCCGATATGTCGGCCCGGAAAGCGGAGTGCTCGCCTATGCCGATGCCGAGCAGGTGGCACATGTGTTCACCAATATTATTAAGAACGCCCTGCAGGCTTTACACGGACGCAAGGATTCGGATATCATCGTAATACTGAAAGTTGCTGACAGGGTGGAAATAAGTATATCCGACAACGGACCGGGTATACCTAAGAATATACAGGATAAGATATTTATGCCCAACTTCACTACCAAATCCACCGGAATGGGTTTGGGGCTCGCTATCACCAAGAGCATTGTGGATGGCAGCGAAGGAAGCATAACGTTTGAAACATCCGACAAAGGAACGACATTTTTTATCTATTTCAGAAAATTATAATTTTTCAACTCATCAATAAATTAAATCTACAAATGAAAACAAGTGAGATTATGCAGCGACTCGCTGCCAAGCACCCGGGTGAATCCGAGTACTTACAAGCCGTACAGGAAGTGTTGGAGTCGATTGAAGAGACCTACAACCAGCACCCCGAGTTCGAACGTGCGCAGATCATCGAGCGTATGGTTGAGCCCGATCGTATCTTCACCTTCCGTGTAACATGGGTGGACGACGAGGGTAAGGTGCAAACCAACCTCGGCTACCGTGTACAGTTCAACAGCGCTATTGGTCCCTACAAAGGCGGATTGCGTTTCCACAAGGCTGTAACGCCCTCGATGCTTAAGTTCTTAGGATTTGAGCAAACCTTCAAGAATGCTCTAACTACCTTGCCTATGGGTGGCGCTAAGGGTGGTTCGGATTTTGACCCGGTAGGCAAATCTGACGATGAGATCATGCGTTTCTGCCAAGCATTCATGCTCGAGCTCTGGCGCTGCATCGGTCCGGATCAGGATATACCTGCCGGCGACGTAGGCGTAGGCGGTCGTGAGATAGGTTTCCTGAACGGTATGTATCAGAAACTCGCTCGCGAGTACCACACCGGTGTATTGACCGGTAAGGGTATGACTTGGGGTGGTTCGATTCTTCGTCCGGAGGCAACGGGCTTTGGTGCTCTATACTTCACCCAGCACCTGCTGCACACTGCAGGCAAATCGATTGAAGGCAAGCGCATAGCTATCTCGGGCTTCGGTAACGTAGCATGGGGTGCTGCTACCAAGGCTAAACAACTTGGCGCCAAGGTTGTAGCCATCAGCGGTCCGGACGGCGTTGTTGAGATTCCTGAAGGCATTACTGACGAGATGATTGACTACATGCTCGTGATGCGTGCCTCTAACCGCAACAAAGTTGAGGATATGGCTACCAAGTTCCCCGGCAAGGTTCAGTTCACCGCAGGTAAGAAAGCCTGGTCGATCAAGTGCGATATCGCTCTGCCATGCGCATTCCAGAACGAGCTGAGCGAGGATGATGCCAAGGAGTTGAAAGCCAACGGTTGCTGGTGCTGCTGCGAGGTTAGTAACATGGGTTGCCAGCCCGGTGCTATTCACTACTTCCAGCACAACGGCGTACTCTTTGCTCCGGGTAAGGCAGTCAATGCCGGTGGTGTTGCCACTTCGGGCTTGGAGATGACGCAGAACGCCGAGCACCTGAGCTGGAAAGCCGACGAGGTCGACGAGCGTCTGCACCATATCATGGAGTCTATCCACGAGCAGTGCGTGAAGTTCGGTATGCAGAAGGACGGCACAATTGATTATGTCAAGGGTGCTAACATCGCCGGCTTTATGAAGGTAGCAACGGCTATGCTTGAGCAGGGCATTATATAATGCAGCTGCTCAAGGTTCCAAATAAGGAGCAGGGCATTATTTAATGCAGCTGAAATAATAACCGCATTCAAGAGCTCTCGGACTGAGAGCTCTTGTTTGTTGGCATTGGTATACAAAAAAAGCCATCAGCTTGAACTGATGGCTTGATGATAGATTTGCAACCGGATTACTCGGCAGCGGCAGCTTGTGCACTTTGGCGGGTAGCCTTAACTTCAGCAACGCACAATGTAGGAGCGTTCATCAGTTTCAGACCCTCGGCAAGCTTAACGTCCTGTACGTTGATCTTCTTACCCAGACCAAGCTCGGTAACATCGATCTCAACGCGGTCGGGCAGTTGAGTGTACAGACCGTTAACCTTCAGCTTACGCATGTTCAAACGGAGCTTACCACCGGCTTTAACACCTGCAGCGTGACCTGACAGCAGAACAGGAATCTCAACGGTAACAGGCTTCTTGTCGGTTACCTCCAGAAAATCGATGTGGAACAGAGTTTCCTTAACAGGGTGGAATTGCAACTCCTTAACCACAGCCATACGCTTCTGACCCTCGAGATCCAGAGCTACAATCTGTGTGTCAGGGGTGTAGATGAGTTTGCGAACGTCTGCTACGTTAACGGTGAAAGTTTGGTTGCCATTGGCACCATAGATGTTGCAAGGAACCTGATCCTGCTTGCGCAAGCCTTTAGCGGCCTTCTTGCCGTACTCCGAACGGAGTGTACCGGCTAATTCAAATGTTTTCATTGTTGTGTTGTGTTACTCAATATGGGGCAGTGATATGGATAATTGAAGATTGAAAACTTGGAGGCATTCTCCTTCAATTGCTGTGTGGCTGCCCGTATCCCATCACACTGCGCGCCTAGGCGCGCTTCGCTCAATAAAAAACCGCTTGACGCGGTTTGCTGAAAGCGAGTTGTCTAACCTGGAATCGAACCAAGATCTTCAGAACCAAAATCTGACGTAATAGCCTTTATACCATTAGACAAAAGCGGGTGCAAAGGTACAATAATTTTCTGAATTGTGCAAATTATGTTGCAATAAATTGCTATGCATCCCTACTTAAACGCGTAGATTGTCAAACGTATTTGTCAAATCGCTCAACTCAGAGCGGGTTATTGTTCCGGATGTTTGTATATGACGGTTAGTCCGTCGCGTAATGGCAATATCACTTGCGAAACACGTTTGTCGTTGGCAATCATACTGTTGAATTCGCGCAAGCCTAAGGTTTGTTTGTCTTTGTCGTAGTCGGGGTCAATGATGTGACCGTCCCACAAAGTGTTGTCGGCGAGTATGAATCCGCCGGGGCGAACAAGTGGGAACACCAAGTCGTAGTATGTGCAGTATTCGCGTTTGTCGGCATCGATGAATACCAGATCATAACCATGATCAATCACTGCAGAAAGCTTATGGCTGAACTCTGACAGCTGATTGTTGATAACTACTTTTGCATCACCTATAACCAAGCGCACATGTGCGCCCAATGGTGACAGCGACAGGTTATGACGTATGGTGTCCTCCAGTTCGTCATTATGCTCAATAGTGATGAGCTCGCCGCCTTCCGCCAGCCCTTCCGCCAGGCACAACGCAGAGTAACCGGTGAACGTGCCGAGCTCAAGTATGCGGCTCGGGCGAATCATACGACTTAACATGCGCAGCAGTTCTCCCTGTACTTGCCCTGACAACATATGCGGATTCAGCACGTGCAAGTTCGTATCGCGGGTGATGCGGGATAGAAATTCCGGTTCGGGAGTAGTATGGCGTTCGATATATTCTTCCAGTGACATATATGCTGAAACTATACAATAGTCGGGTGAAAAATCACCTTTTGATTATAAAAATGCAGTTTTTCTAACAAAATGTTTACAAAGATACAAAAATATTTGCATATTAGCAAAAAAAATAGTAATTTTGTAATGCTTTTGATAAATAATTCTAACAATTTGTCAGCCCGTAGGGCACGAATAAGTCATATATATGGAAGTCATCGATGATTTAGATAAGCGAATTCTAAAGATTATCACGCAGAACGCACGTATCCCGTTCAAGGATGTGGCCGAGCAGTGTGGAATGAGCCGCGCGGCAGTCCATCAGCGCGTTCAGAGGATGTTTGACATCGGCGTGATTGTTGGATCGGGGTATCAGGTTAATCCGAAGATGTTGGGATACAACCTGTGCGTATATGTAGGCCTCACGCTTGATCGCGGACATATGTACCGCCAGGTATGTGCTGAGTTGGAGAAGATTCCCGAGATAGTGGAGTGTCAGTTCACGCTGGGCGCGTATTCGATGATTATCAAGCTGTTTGCGCATGACGACAAGCATCTGATGTATCTTCTTAACTCGCAGATTCAAACTATACCCGGTATAGCCAATACGGAGACGCTCACTATTCTCGATGAGAGTATCAACCGCGCTTTGCCTATCGAGCAATTGCCACAGAAGTGATGCAGCGCACTTTCGTGATATTAGGCGTTTGTGTGGCGTTGATGCTTGGCGTTGGCGCAAGCATGGCGGATGATTATGTCGAGGATGTATATTACTGGCTGGAAGTTTCCACTCCCAACAGCAGTAACGGCTATACTCCTTACTATCGCACCAATGCGCGTGAGATAATATTCATCGATGACTCTGCTGCCTCGGCTCATCCCGATACCGTACGTGCTGTATTGCGTGAAGCGCAACCGATGGAGAATATTCAATAAGCCTGTATCCGGATGACAAAGCGTTCTATCATATATTGTCTGGCAATGGTAGTCCTCCTGCTGATGTCTGCAGCACAAGCGCAGACCACTCATCCATACGGATTGGAGCAGATGATGATAGCGGCTGACGATGACCTGTTCGGCACACCGCGATTCGTAGGTTTGTCAGGGGCTATGACAGCTGTGGGAGGTGATCCGTCAGCGGTGAAGATTAATCCTGCAGGATTGGGCATATACCGACATAGCCAGTTCTCACTGAGTGCTGATGGCTCATTCTGCAGGTATTGGCAACCGGGTGCTTTGGATCGCGGGCCGCTGTATAGCCGGTGGCACTTGTCGCAAGTGTCATATGTGGTGGCGATTACACATCCGGAACGTATTGCAGGTGTGGTGAGCAACAACATCATGATATCGTACGCCAGACGTGCCGAGTTACTCAAACAGATAACACTCAACGACCGAAACGACCGTCCTGCCTCTTCCGATTGGTTGGAGACGGTGATTGACGAGAGCGGATACCGCAACGATGTAGATTTCCACTACGCGATGAATATCAGCAACCGTGTGTACTGGGGCTTAGGACTGACGATGGAGTGGGCGCAACTGAGGCAGACTTTCGACCGATGGGAGTATACAGCTTCTGATAAACGCGGGCAGGCACGCACCTACAGCTTGAGCGAAACGAGTATGGGGAATATCGTTGGCGTCGCGGGCAGCATAGGAGTGTTGGTGCATCCGATACAGATGCTGCGCTTTGGCGTTTCGGTGGAATCGCCTGTTGTTGGGCGCATGCGAGAGACGGATTATTATACAGAGCATCTCTCACATCCGAATACTGACGACGGCATAATCCATTACGAGTCACCCGATAGTTATAGCAACTGGCTGATGGTTACTCCTATGAAACTGAGTGCCGGAGTCGGTCTGCAATGGAAGAACCACGGATTGCTGTCGTTGCAGTACGATATGCAGTATCACAACCTGACAGGGATGGCACATATCGCGCGTGCCGGAATGGAGATTGCGATGAACAACCACTGGATGATGCAACTCGGATATGCATATTCCACATGGTATGCTAAGCAGCGCGCTTCGCTGGGCGTACATTATATGGGCAACTGGGTTCGCATAGGGGTGGCTTACACGCATGTATGGAGCACAGGTAAGGTAATAGACTCATTGTATTACACCGAACAGGGTGTGTATCGCACAAGAGAGAATCGTATCGTATTCTCGTTCCAGTGGAATAGTTGAAGCATCCGTGCCCGACTCCGCTGACAATAGAACATTGACATTATAGGAGAGCGTCGGTTAGAGACCGGAAAACTCATCAAGTCAAATCAACTTCCGAGGTCCCTGGCGTACCAATGGCGTGCCGATACTCTACGCCGTGACCCCTTTCACGAGGGTAGCGATGAGGTGGTCGGATTACAAAGGTGCGTGAAACCTCAAATCCTGTTATTAGGAGTTTTCTCGAGTAAAAGCGGCGCTCCCCTTTTTTATTTTGGCTATCCCCGAAAACTATACAGCTTCTGAGGATTCTATATAAACACAAAGCAATGATATTACAAGGAAAAACAGCATTGATTACCGGGGCAGGCCGGGGTATAGGACGTGCCATAGCACTATGTCTGGCTAAGGAAGGTTGCAATATCGCCTTCACGGATATTGTGCTCAATGATCAGGTGTTGGCAACGGAAGCGGAACTGAAGGCAACAGGCGTTCAAGCCAAGGCGTATGCCGCTGATGCATCCAACTTCGATGAGGCGCAAACCATAGTTGAGCAAATCAAAACGGATTTTGGCACAATTGACATTTTGGTTAACAATGCTGGTATTACGCGTGACGGATTGTTGCTGCGTATGAGCGAACAGCAATGGGATGATGTGATACGTGTTAATCTCAAGTCAGCCTTCAACTATACGCACGCGGTTGTACCTATTATGATGCGTGCGCGCAAGGGTAGTATCATCTCTCTCGCTTCTGTAGTAGGCATAGCCGGCAATCCCGGGCAAGCTAATTATGCAGCATCGAAAGCCGGCATCATAGCATTGATGAAATCTACGGCAAAGGAGTTGGGTGCGCGAGGAATACGTGCCAATGCAGTAGCTCCGGGATATATTGATACGGATATGACGCAAGCGTTGCCGCAAGAGGTGAGGGATAGTTTTGTCAGTCGCATACCTATGCGTCGTGCCGGTACGCCTGACGAGGTAGCACAAGTAGTGCTCTTCCTCGCATCCGATATGGCATCGTACGTCTCAGGGCAAGTCATTCCTATCGATGGCGCGATGGGGTAGTTGACATGTAACGCGTAATGTTAAATTCTAATGCTTACAGTTAGATAACAAAAAAACGGCTTGGATTCCCCCAAGCCATTTTTGTTAATTGGTTAATATGTTGCTTATTGGTTGAACAGGTAGCGTACACCGATACCCAACGCTCCGCCATACAGGTCGTAACCAAAGACTGCGCCGTCTGAATTGAACGCTACACCCAGCGACGGACGCCAGTCAATCGACAACTGCAGAGGGAACCAGAAATCGTATTCAACGCCAAAACGGCCTGCTGCACCAATAAATGCAGAGCTGAAAGCGAACGGAGCTTGAACAGCAGCACCAACACCCATGTACCAGTGCCACTCACCCTTTTCGTTCCAAGGGAATGCGGTGTTGAACGGATCGATCCAGTCGTAGGTAGCAGCAGCCTCCAAGCTACTGAAGAACGGTACACCGACTTCCAGTGATACCATGTTCTTCTCACCTAATCCGTGTTCATAACTTGCCTCAAGACCATAGCCTAAACGGCCACCAATTGCACGCGGCTGCGCATAAGCCATTGTGCCGCATACTAATGCGAATAAAGCAATTAGTAATGATTTTTTCATTGTTGATGTTTTTTAATTTGGTTATAATTGTTCTGAGTTATTCTTCATCCGGTTCGGCAATACGCACGTTCTGCACAGCCCAGGTCAGAGCCGTTTCTACTGTGCTCTTGTATGCAAATGCTATCTGGCAGTTAGCCGATGCGTACGATGTCAGGTCGATCGTTGCCAGAGTGAAGCGTTTCAGTTTGCCGTTGTTCCACATGTCGTCAGCCAACGTCAATGGTTGCCAATTGTTTCCTCCATCGTTGGAAATGAGCACGCGCAACAGCGCGTCACGCTGGTCGACTGCGCCTATGTAGTAATGGCTGAAGTTGAGTATAGCCCCCTTCTTGCATGCTGACAAATCCATCGTAGGCGAAACAAGCCAACTTTCTGCTACCTCAATAGAACCGTTGATCATGGCGGATGCATTCATATAACCTTGGGCTGTCTCGGTTGCTGCCATATGACGCCATACGTCAGCTGAAGCAGCCTGCTTGTTTACTACAGCAAATGTGCCTATACCTGCATCAAAGGTTTCATTCAGTGCTACGCGCGGGCCGGCCTTGTATCCCGACTCGGGGTTGTCGGATGTAACCAGATAACCGCCTTGGGTAATCTGAGGTGCACCGTAACGGTTCTGAATCTGTCCGTAAACTACCACTATATCTCCAATCTGCAACTGATTGGCATCGGTAAAGTTGGAGTTCTTGAAACTCTTCAGACGATAGCATATCATCTGACGGTTGTTAATCTTATTGGTAATAATGGGCGAGACATTGCCATAGCTGGGGTCGAAGGGTTGATTGAAACCTTTCACTGATCCCAGTACGTAGTAGCTCTTAGGTGTCGTGCTGCCGGAAGGCAAGGTCAGACCAATGTTTACGGCTTCTGCTACATCGATGGTGTCAGCTGTAGCTTCACGCATGTTTTGAATAGTGTCATACTTGATTTTGCCTTGCTCAATACCATCTGTACCGAGTCGGTCGGAGGGAATGGCATTGTCCTCGCAAGCCACTACCAGACTGATGGCGGCAAGCAAAATGATAGCGTGACGTAGTGATTTAGTCATGATTATATGTGTTTAAGGATTTGCTAAGTTCATAATTCGACACAAAGGTACAAAAAAATATTGATATATGCAAATAAAAAATGCATTTTTTGCCATTACCCTCCATTATAGTGCATATTTACCTGTCAAAAATGCAATTTTCTGTGGGAAAAATTGACAAACATTTGCGAAACCGATAAAATTGTTGTATCTTTGTGTCCGAATTCATAGCATAGTGCTATGGCCGTGCCGCTCGGTGTGCACGGTATAGATTGTGCTGTGGATAGAACAAACCCTTATAGGAGGACAAAACTATAGCAACAAATTTACCCCGTTCGCCCCGTGGTAACCGTGGGCGCGTAGAAAAAGAGATGCCTAACCGTATCAATGATGCAATACGCGGTGTGGCTGAAGTTCGTCTGGTGGGTGATAATGTAGAACAAGGAATCTACTCCTTGCGCGAAGCCATGCAGATTGCCGACGAACAGAACCTTGACCTTGTGGAGATATCCCCGACAGCCGTTCCGCCGGTTTGCAGGATATTGGACTACCAGAAGTTCTTGTACCAGAAGAAACGCAAAGAGAAAGAGCAGAAAGCCAACTCGGCAAAAGTCGTTGTCAAGGAGATACGCTTCGGGCCGCAGACGGATGAGCATGACTACAATTTCAAGCTCAAGCATGCGCAGGAGTTCCTGAAAGACGGCAACAAAGTCAAGGCTTATGTATTCTTCCGCGGGCGTTCGATTTTGTTCAAGGAGCAGGGAGAGTTGTTGCTGGCGCGTTTTGCCAACGATCTGGCTGAGTACGGCAAAGTAGAAGCTGTGCCCAAGTTGGAAGGAAAGCGAATGATTGTAAACATCTCGCCAAAGAAGTAATGAATAGAAAATGGCCTGTGCGCTACTAATGGCTGCCGCAGACCGATTAATAACCAATTAAATATTTATTCAAAATGCCAAAAGTAAAAACTAATTCCGGTGCAAAAAAGCGCTTTGCGCTTACCGGAACAGGTAAATTGAAACGCAAACACGCGTTCAAGAGTCACATTCTGACTAAGAAAACGAAAAAGCAAAAGCGTAACCTGACGCATGTTGCACTTGTCGATCACAGCAATGTTCGCTCCATCCGTGAGCTGCTCTTGCTGCGCTAATGTCTAACCATCAAAATTGAGTATTGAATTATGCCAAGATCAGTAAATCACGTTGCTTCGCGCAACCGTCGTAAGAAGATCATGAGCCTCACACGAGGCAATTTTGGTGGCCGTGCTAACGTTTGGACAGTTGCCAAGAACACATGGGAGAAAGGTTTGCAATACGCTTACCGTGACCGCCGAAACAAGAAACGTAACTTCCGCGCACTGTGGATTCAGCGTATCAACGCTGCCGCACGTCTGGAAGGATTGAGCTACAGCCAATTGATGGGTGCTCTCAAGAAAGCAGGAATCGTCATCAACCGCAAGGTGCTTGCCGATCTCGCTGTCAACCAGCCGAAAGCATTCCAGGCAATTGTAACCAAAGCTAAAAAATCGGTCGGATAGAATGTGCAAAAATAAGGTGTTCCTCAAATAAGGAGAGACACCTTATTTCGATAAAAGGGGAAACACTAACTCTTAATACTCTGCCAATTATGCTAAAGCGATATATACTTTGTTTACTTGCACTTAGTGCTACGTTGGCACATGGCGCACCCTTGCAGGGATACAAATATATTGATGCGCGCGCGTTGACTATCATCGGCAAAGGGTGGGCAGAAACGTCCGGCGATTACCAGCGGATGCCGGCATATATGCAGGATTCTTGTCGCGACAACCAGTGGTGGCTGTATTGTCATAGTGCCGGCGTGGCAATCCGTTTTGCTACTAACTCCACACGCATAGCAGGGCAATGGAATCTGATCAACAACTTCCACATGCAGCATATGGCAATGACGGGAATAAAAGGGGTAGATCTCTACCGCCTCAATGGCAAAGGCAAGTGGGAGTATGTCAATACGGCACGTCCGCAGGAGAAGAACCTGGTGGCGGATAGTGTGCAGTCGAAGATGTTTGTGGAGCGAATGGATGGCGAATGGCATGAGTATATGTTCTATTTGCCGCTGTACGACGGAATCAATTGGTTTGAAGTAGGTGTTGACTCCACGGCTCAGATCAGCAAGCCGCGTGTGGATCTGCCGCGCAAACCAAGAATCGTCTTTTATGGCACGTCAATCATGCAAGGCGGCTGTGCTTCGCGTCCCGGGATGGTGGCTACATCTATCATCGAGCGCGACCTTAATCGCGAGTGTATCAATCTCGGCACGTCGGGCGAAGGGAAAATGGACCTCCAGATAGCACGTGTGATGGCAACCATCGATGATGTGGCATGCTACGTGATTGATCCTGTGCCCAACTGTACCGCAGGCATGTGTGACACACTTACGTACGATTTTATCAGCACACTGCACACCTTGCGTCCGGAGGTACCGATTGTGATGGTCGAGGGCATTCGCTACCCGTACTGCTCACAGGATACTTTCTACGCGCGCTATCTGGTGGAGAAGAACATGCATTGGCGGCGCAACTACAAGCAACTGAAAAAAGACGGGGTCAAAAACCTCTATTATGTCACATGGGACGGCTTGACGGGGCGCGATGAAGAGGGTACGGTGGACGGCATACATCTCACCGACCTTGGTTTTCGTGCGTATGCCGATATGTTGGAGCCGCTGCTCAAGAAGATTATTCGTAAATAAATCAACCAATAATGAAACAAGTCTCACTATTTCTTGTATGTCTGCTTGTTCCCTGTCTGGCTCTGGCGCAAACATTGCGTGTGACCGGAACGGTGATTGATGAACAGACTTCCGAACCGCTCATTGGCGTGTCGATTCTCGAGGAAGGCACGACCAATGGAATCATTACGGACATCGACGGTAATTTTACCATTAATGTCAAGCAAGGTGCCAAACTGCAATTGTCATATGTTGGTTACACCACGCTGACTATTGCTGCCAAAGCCAACATGGGTAACATCAAACTTGAGCCCGAAGTGGTTGTACTGCAAGACGTGACGGTTGTCGGACAGATTGCCCGGCAGCAGAAGACGCCTATCGCAGTCAGTCAGGTAGCTGCCCTGGAGATCGAGGAGCGACTGGGCGGACAGGAGTTCCCTGAGGTTCTGAAGAACACCCCCGGTGTGCATGCCAACGGCCAAGGTGGCGGTTGGGGCGACTCGGAGATATGGATGCGCGGCTTCGACAATACGAACGTAGCCACGATGATCAACGGTGTGCCTATGAACGATATGGAAGGCGGAACGGTCTATTGGTCGAACTGGCAAGGATTGGCGGATGTGACATCAGTGATGCAAACGCAGCGCGGTATGGGTGCAGCTAAGGTTTCCACACCGTCTATCGGTGGTACGATTAATATCGTAACTCGAGGTATTGACGCCAAACGAGGCGGTACGATCATGTACTCGCTCGGTAACGACAACGCAAATAAGATAGCGTTCTCTGTATCCACGGGATTGATGAAGTCGGGCTGGGCAATCACCGTATTGTTCTCTAAGACTTGGGGTGACGGATACGTGCAAGGTACAGGTTATAGCGGCTATAGTTATTTTGCTAACATATCGAAGCGAATCAACGAACGTCATCAGTTGTCGCTCAGCGGCTTCGGTGCACCGCAATGGCACTGGACTCGTCCGTCGGGTAGCAGCGGTGCGCTCACATTGGCTGAATGGAACAAAGTGAAGAAGTACATGACAGGCGGTGTGGATTATCGCCGATATAACCCCTCATACGGTTATGGCAGCGACGGCAAACAGAAAGGTACGAACTACAACAACTACCATAAACCTCAGATATCGTTGAACCACGTTTGGCAGATCGACTACAAATCATCGCTATCTACGGCGGCTTACGTATCCATCGGTCGCGGTTACGGCAATACAGCCGAGGCCAGTCCGTATTCGCAATATGCCTATTCCGATCTGACACGTGGTGCGTACAACGGTGTGTTAACAACTACGTTCCGCCGCGAGGACGGCTCGTTTGACTATTCTGCTGTAGAGGCTGAGAACGCCGCATCGCAGTCAGGTTCGCAACTGATCATTGCCGAGAACCGCAACGACCATAACTGGTACGGATTGATATCTACCTACAATACCAAGTTCCTCGACGAAACGCTGGAACTCACAGCAGGTATCGACCTGCGCTACTATCAGGGTATCCACACGGCGGTTATCTCCGACCTGTTGTCGGGTGAGTATTTTATCGATGCCACGCGTGCAAACTCCGTAAAAGCCGAGAACAATATCAACCGCAACAATCCGCAATGGACGTACGAGAAGATGACCGTGGGCGACATCGTTTACCGCGATTACACGGGTCACGTGATGCAGGAGGGTGCGTTCGCCACGCTCGAGTACTCCAAAGATGCTCTGTCAGCCTTCATCAACGGTTCGCTGTGCTATACTGATTACTGGCGTGTTGACCGGTTCTACTACGACGAAGCGCATCAGAAATCGGATATCATCGGCTTCCTTGGCGGTACGGTCAAAGGGGGTATCAATTACAATATCAACCGCCACAACAACATCTTCCTCAACGCCGGTTTTATATCGCGTGCTCCTAAGTTCAATGGCGCATTCATGACATCTAACACCTCGCACGCAATCAACCGTAATGCCAAGAATGAGAAGATTGCTTCCGTTGAGTTGGGCTATGGTTTCCACAACGAGTTTGTCAACGTCATGCTCAACGGCTACTACACCCGTTGGATGGACAAAACGATGAGCCGCTCAACAACCCTTGCCGACCAGTCGAACGGATATGTCAACATGAACGGAGTAGGGGCTCAGCACATGGGCTTGGAGTTCGAACTCAAGTCTCGTCCTACACGCTGGCTCGAACTGAGTGCCATGCTTTCGCTTGGCGACTGGCGTTGGAAGGGCAAGGATGTGATCGGTTACATCTTCGATGAACGCGGCAACGCCGTGACTGCAGATGGTGTGCAGACTACTCCGTACTGCACCGATGAAGGGAAGGAGCATGCTTGGGCAATGATTGATGTTGACAATATTCGCGTAGGCGGACAAGCGCAGACCACAGCCAACGTGGGCGTGATGTTCAACCCGTTCAAGGGATTCCGTATCGGTGCCGAATATACGCTGTATGACCGCAACTACTCGTACTACTCCTTCTCCGGCTCGAATCTTGTGACCGGCAAGACGGTACATATAGTTGCGCCTTATCGCTGCCCGATAGGCGGCACGCTTGATGCCAGAGCAAGCTACTCGTTTGACTTCGGCAGTGTACGTGCTACGCTCGCTGCCAACGTGACGAACCTGCTTGACCAGCATCATATCGAGAAAGCCTGGTCGGCATCTACCGTGACACAGACGATTGCTGAGAATACGAAGGATAACATCTACTTCTTCTACAACAAAGGCCGTCAGTGGAATATACGTCTTAAGTTGAACTTCTAAACCATCGCAAATATGAAAAAGTCAATTTATATCCTCGCTTGCAGCGTGCTCATGATGTCGGCTTGTACTGACTTCTTCGACGAGCACTTGTTGGGCAACAAAGACCCCATGGTCAGTGATGTGCGTACGGGTATGACATATGTGCTGACCGATGACGATTATAAGCAAGTGACTAATTATGCCGACAATATCGCCAAGGCGCTTGCTCTGGATCCCGTTGACTCTACGGGCTTGGCAGAACTGAAGGCTATTGCTTCCGAGAAGTCGTTTACCGAGACTGCTTCGGCAGATATGTACGTACCGGCTTTGATGACAGATAAGTTCCCGTACCTGGACAACGGCACAACCTGCGACGTGCTGTACACCATGCGCGAAGGCAAGTCGAACCGCGTTAAAGAGTTTGACGGAGCACAGGGATTTGCTCTCACCACCGACGATTATGAGACTATCTGGCAGAAGCGCGGAGCCGACTATCTCACGCCGGCTACGTTGGCTAATATCCCGGACTTCCTGACCGGCAAACTGTCAAATGCCAAAGAGGGGCAGATTGCGCTGATCACGTATAACTACAGCGATGATGAGCCTGATCCTTCCGAACTGTCCGACTTCCTGCCATACGAACTCACACTCGCCGAGTTGCTCGTGTTCCCCGATGAGAAAAGACACCAGATCTCCGGTTATGTGGGCGAGATCAAATCGTCGATATCGGGAAGGTTCTATATGATTGATGGCGACTACAGCATTTATGTTTACGGTTTGACGGATGAGGACGGCAACAAAGTGTGGAAAGACAAAGGCATCCAGCAGGGCGATGCGATTACCATCATCGGTCGTTACTCCGAGGAGAGCGGTGAGCCGCAGATTCTCGATGCAATCTATGTCAGCCACACGCCGGCTAATCCTGCACCGCGTCGTGCACCTATGGCACGCAAACTCAGTGTGGTGAATGCGCTGTATCAACTCACTGCCGAAGGATGGCAACTCTATCATAACGACCAACTCAAGGCGGCTATCGCTCTACCGCAGAGCATATATGAGTCGGCTGGAGTGACAGCCATCACCAATCCGGACATTATTCTTAAGTACCTGCAGGCAACCTATCCCTATGCTGCTGACAAGGAGATATATCTTGTCGCCTATATGGGCAAGAACGGTGCTACGGCTGACGAGTGGGTTATCGATGGCACGGAGTTTGTTCTTACTACAGGGTACATCACAGAGACGATGTCGTTTGAGGTAAAGAACAACCAGTGGGTAGCCAATATCTCTACCTACCTGCAGGCTAAGTTTGTAGGCGAAGGTCTCGGCAAATTCACTATCCAGCACGTTAATCTCGATGGCCTGACCTACGCTTGGCGCTATCAGGCTGCGTATGGTATGACCGCCTCGGCGTACGTCGGTGGCACGAACCATCGTCTGGAAGATTGGCTAATCTCGCCCAATATCCGCCTCAAGAAGAGCATCCAGCCGCAACTGACCTTCGATCAGGCTGTGCGTTACGGCAATGTCAACGACAACCCGAAGTGGCTCAATGTCATGGTTACCGACAACTATACCGGCGACGTTACGACAACCGAGTGGAAACAACTCGAGTGGCCTGCTGAACTGCCGGACGGCAGTAACTGGATTTTCCAGTCGTCGGGTATATTCGATCTGAGTGAGTACAACGGCAAAACTATCGTTTTAGCCTTCCGATACAAGACGGATTTCGATGGCATTGAGGTTCCTTCAGCTCCCACTTGGGAGATTCAGAACCTGCTGCTCGCGGAGCCCGCTGAAGAGGACGCAGAATAAGCTATCGACCATTTTTTGTCAATCAACATGACAACCAAACAACCCAAATAATTAACCCAAAAACTAACAAAAATGAAAAAGTTCTTTACTTTTGCAGCAATGTTGATTGCTGCGGTGTCAATCAACGCCCAGGAGCCTATTCCTGTGACATGTGCTGAGGCTGCTACCTATATGCCGGCGCAGTCAGGTGACGAAACGGCTGATGTGTACATCGTTACCGGTTACATTACCAACACCAATGGTACAATCAGCAAGGGACAGCAGACGTTCTACATGGACGATGCCAAAGGCACAAAGAAGACCCTGCAAGGTTACTGGTGCAACCTGCCGGCTGAAGAGGTTGAAGCAAATCGTCCGCTTAACGTAGGTGATAAAATTTCCTTGAAAGGTAAGATCATCAACTACAACAACACGCCCGAAATCAAGAACGGTGATGTTACTATTCTTGAGCGTGCTACAGTTAAGGTTGATACGATTGATGCTACTGTTTGCGAGGCTCTTGAGGAGGGTAGTTCGCTCAATGACAAGGATTATTCGGATGACGTATTCCGCGTATTCGGTCGCCTCAAAGGTCCCGATGCTGTTAACAGCAACGGTCAGCACACTTTTGAGATGGCTTGCGGTGACGAGATTTTCAAACCCTATAACTGCTCGGGTGCTGAAGGTCTTGAACTGGGCAAGGGTGACTCGGTTAAGGTTACCGGCAAGTTGTATAACTACGGTGGTGTAATTGAGATCTCCAACGGTAAGGTCGAGCTCATCGAAAAGAGCACAATTGAGGTCGTAGTTGTCGAGGTCACCGTTGCTCAGGCTGTAGCTGCTGTCAAGGCTCTTCCACAAGGCGGAACAAGCGACGACATATATGCCGTTACCGGGTATGTTGACTCTATCGCTAGCGCTTACAACTCGCAGTATGGCAATGTATCGTTCTTCATGACGGATGACCTGTCGAACCCGACATATGACTTCGAGGCATATCGCGTTAAGGTTACCGAGGAGCAAGCTGCTAAGGTTGTACCGGGTGCTAAGGTTAAAGTTACTGCAGCCCTCAAGCGTTACTACAAAGCCGCTGCCGATGACCAGCCCGAGATTGATCTGGCTGAGACGGTAGAAGGTGGCTCGATTGAGATTCTTCCAGAGTCGGCTGTCGATAACATTGTCAACGCTACCAAGTCGGTTAAGCGTGTTGAGAACGGCCAGATTGTTATCTACCGCAACGGCGTTCGCTACAATATGCTGGGCTCTCAGATGCGTTAAGCATCTCAGATACGCTGCGTATCCAATCTACTCAGGTGGTGCATCATGCGATGCGCCACCTGTTGTTTTCAGCATAATACACTATTCACTCAAGAGAAATAAAAAAAAAGGTCATCTCCCGATGACCCTTTTTCATGTATTAGTCTTTAAGGTACTAAAGATTGGATTTGTCTTCTTATTCTGGTGCAAAGATACAGCTTTTTTTCCAATTATGCAATAGCTAAAATATGTTTAATAACACAAATTGCCTCATTTTTGGTTGCAAATTATGCTATAAGTAGCCGCAGAGTGCTTCGCTACCGTTAGTGGCGTTCCAGTTCGATGACTTCCAGGTCGGTAATATTGACTCCGTCGATGGCAAAACGCAGCAGGGTTTGTACGGTTTGCCAGCCGCTCTTGCCGGCCGCACCGGGGTTCAGTGTCAGAAACTTGTACCGTTGGTCGTATTGCACCTTCAGTATATGGCTATGCCCGCACACAAACAAATCTATCTCATCCTTTATACTATTGGCGATTGTGTCGCTATCGTCAATTCGTAATTCGTAATTTGTAATCTGTAATTTTTCCTTCTCTTCCTTCGCCTTCAGGCTTTTATCAAACCACGGTATGAGCCATGGATTGTACTTGCCCGGATAGCCGCCTATATGCGTCATCAGCACATTTACTTCTTCTACCCTGAATCGATAGAACTCCGACAGGCTGTAGCGAACTTCGCCGCCGTCGATGTTCCCAAACACGGCTCGGGTAGGGCGGAACTCGCGTAGTGCGCGCAGCACCTCGGCCGAACCTATATCGCCGGCATGCCATATCTCATCGCACGGCTCAAAGTGCTCGAACACTCGTTTGTCCAGCCAACCGTGAGTATCGCTTAGTAAGCCTATCTTGGTCATAATCTGGTCAGATAGCGGATAAGGGGGATAGTCAGAACTACACCGACTATAGCGGTGCATGCGAAGAAGAATACGTCTCTGGCATCAATCACGCCGCGGGCAAGGCTCTGGAAGTGCTCCTGCATCAGCAGCCAGTACAGAGCGAAGTTTACCACTGCACCCAGTATGAACGCCACGATCTGATTAGTAGTGCATGCTGCGCACAGCAGACTCACGCCGAGCATTGCTGCTGCGAGCAACAGCAGTCCTACCATCGAACCGGCAAAAGCGCCAGTATCAACATTCCCGACTGGTTCGGCTATGACATATACAATGAACAGATGAACCACACACGGCAGCAACGCACAAACCATCACGGTGAGTGCAGCGGCATATTTCGCCCAAACGATACGACCGATAGTTGTCGGCAGCGAACGCAGCACATCCCATGTACCGCTCTGTCGTTCCTCGGCAAACAGCCGCATAGTCAGAGCCGGACACACCAGGATAAGCAGCCACGGCGCGATAGCAAATAGTCCGTCCACATTGGCATAACCGGCGTCAATGATGTTCCATTCACCGGGTATAACCCACAGAAACAGACTGATCCCCAGCACAAACAACGCCAGCACAATATACGCTATCGGCGTCGAGAAGTAATATGAAAGTTCTTTCCTGAACATCGTATCCTATCAGCCAAATTTGGCTGATACCATGTTAGTGCTTAACCTCCTCGTTCGGGTTGACAGGAGTTTTCGGGAAGAATATCCAGAAGCAGATAGCTACTACCAGCGCATACGCGGCAAAGATGTACCAGAATGTCTGCCAACCAAGCCACTGCTGCATAGCTGCGTCGTGGACTGACTGAAGCGTCTGTACATCCAGTATTTGATCCCAGGCAATCTTACCGGCCTCATCGCGAACGATACCCAGTGCGCTGAAATCTATCTGCGGTACAAACTTGTTGAACACGGCTTGTGCGGTCAGTGTACCGATAGTAGCACCGAAACCGTTGGTCATCATCATAAACAGACCTTGTGCACTCGAGCGCATGGATGTGTCAGTCTCGCGGTCAACATATAGCGCGCCGCTGATGTTGAAGAAGTCGAACGCAAATCCATATACGATGCAACTCAGTACGAACAGCCAAACGCCTGTGCCCGGGTTACCCATGCCGAAGAACGCGAATCGCAGTACCCATGCCAGCATCGCCAGCAGCATCACGTTCTTGATGCCGAACTTCTTCAGGAAGAACGGTATAGCCAGGATACACAGAGCTTCGCATATCTGCGATATACTGATCAGAATATTCGAGTACTGTACGCCGAACGAGTTCGACCAGTCCTTGAAGTACTCAAAACTGCCCAGGAACGGGTTGGCGTAACCGTTGGTGATCTGCAGACTGAAACCAAGCAGCATAGAGAAAATAAAGAACAGTGCCATCTTTTTCTGCTTGAACAGCCCAAAGGCTTTCAAGCCCAGTGCCTCGGCTATCGACTCGTGCTGTACATCTTTCTTCACCTCGCATTTAGGCAGTGTTAGAGCATAGATAGCCATCAGCAGGCTTAGTCCGCCCGACAGCAGGAACTGGTTGGGCGTAGCTTCCCAGTGCAGCAAACTTACGCACCACATCGATACGATGAAGCCAACTGTGCCGAACACACGGATAGGCGGAAAATCCTTCACGGTGTCCATGCCGGCTTTGATCAGGGCGTTGAAGGCAACGGAGTTGGTCAGTGCTATAGTTGGCATAAAGAACGCCACGCTCACGGTGTATAGCGTAAATAGCGTTCCGAACTGCACAGCATCGCCTGCGCCTATGGCGTACCAGCCGGCGGCAATCATGAACGTACCGGCCAGCAGGTGGCACAGACTCTGCAGTTTTTGTGCTTCCATCCAGCGGTCGGCTACTATTCCCATTAGCGCTGGCATCAGTAGCGATACGATGCCTTGCACCGAGTAAAACCAGCCGATGTGCGTTGCCAGACCTACGTTAGCCAAATACCTGCCCATCGCGGTCAGGTAAGCGCCCCATACGGCAAACTCCAGGAAGTTAAAGATGATCAGTTGAATCTTGGTCTTCATAATATTAAATGTTAGTCGTTATTTATTCTATCGGAGGCCCCGGCACAAACCAACGTAGTGCTTGTGGTGGGGAGAGCCAAGGCATGGGTCGCTTTGATGTCGCATGGCGCCATTCTGTGCGACCACATTGCCGAAGGCGATTACATCTTCCAGTGCTCGAGTGTTTGTGTCAACTCGTCGAAGGTTTTAGCCTTCGATTTCTCGCGCACCTCGTTTATTTGGCGGTTCACTGCCTCGTCATAGGTCTCAGCCTCCACGTTGCGTATCACGCCCAATGCCACCGGCAGCTCCGTTTCTCCCTCTGAGAGGGGGCTGGGGGATGTCTCTATGAACCGCTCTTGTCCCATCAGCGCGAGCAGGCGGTGCAGCGTTGGATCTTGCTGATGTGCATCGTGAACGAGCACACGCTCATCATCGGCTGCCACAACTATGATGCGCGGGATGAACGTCTGAGGGTCAATCTCGATAGCCAGACCTTTGTCTTTGTTGGCACCGAATAGCATCTTCTCGCCATGCTTCAGTACGATAGAGTGCTCGGCGCGCTGCTCGCGGTTGGCTATCCACTCATGCGTGCCGTTGTTGAAGATCACGCAGTTAACCAGACACTCGATGACCGAGGCACCTTTGTGCGCGTGCGCCTGAACCATACAATCTACGGTAGTTGGCATATCCACATCCAGTGTGCGGGCAAAGAACGTGCCGCGTGCTCCCAGCACCAGCTCAGCGGGTATGAACGGACGCTCCACTGTGCCGAACGGCGATGATTTGCTCACAAATCCTTTGGGTGAGGTGGGCGAGTACTGACCTTTGGTCAGTCCGTAGATGCGGTTATTGAACATGCAGATGTTCAGATCCACGTTTCGGCGAATCTCGTGGATAAAGTGGTTGCCGCCTATAGCCAGACAGTCGCCGTCGCCTGACATCTGCCATACGCTTAGTTCGGGATGGCTGGTCTTGACGCCTGTGGCTACTGCGCCGCCGCGACCGTGAATGGTATTGAACCCGTAGGTATTCAGATAGTGCGGCATACGGCTGGAGCAGCCTATACCTGATATTACTGCTATCTGATGGGGTGGTACGCCTATTTGTGCCATGGCTTTCTGCAGTGCTGCGCATATGGCGTGGTCGCCGCAACCCGGGCAGAAGCGTACATATTGATCGGATTTATAATCTTGAGGAAGCATAACATTTACGATTTGGTGTTTACCATTTACAATTCTTTTACGTAATCCACAATTTGCTCTACCTGGAACGGCTGTGCTGTCATCTGGTTGTACTGCAGCAGCGTTACGTTCGGTACTTGCGAACGCAGGTACGCAGCCAGTTGGCCGGAGTTCAGTTCGCAAACTATCACGCGTTTGTACGAACGTATGATGTCGCCTACGTTGCGTTGCAGCGGACAGATGTAGTTCAGTTGCAGCAGTGCGCAGTTCAGTTCTTTTGCTGCGGCGCGCAGATGCCCTTCGGTCGAACCGAAGCCTACCAGCAGCGTATCGCTGTCGGCATTGCCCCAAACTGCTGCTTCAGGAATCCGGTCTGCCACCTGATCAACCTTTGCCTGACGGGCAAGTATCATACGCTGGTGGTTCTCCGGGTTGGTGGAAATCGAACCTTTCTCGGCATCGCGCTCCAGACCCATGTTTCGGTACTGGAAACCTTCCATGCCCGGTATAGCCATGTAGCGTACACCGTTCTCATCGCGTAGGGCAGGGTTGTACTTGCCCTTCAGTTCTTCGGGCACGCCTTGCGGCTTTATCTCCGGCAGTTCGCTCAGTTGCGGTATGCGCCACAGACTGCTGCCGTTAGCCAGATAAGTATCGGTGAGCAGAATGACGGGAGTCATGTTCTCCAGCGCAATCTTGCAAGCCTCGTAGGCATATTGGAAGCAGTTAGCCGGTGTGGATGCAGCGATTACTACCGCCGGACACTCGCCGTTACGGCCGTATATAGCCTGCAGCAGATCGGTCTGCTCGGTCTTGGTAGGCAGACCTGTACTCGGTCCGCCGCGCTGTACGTCAATCACTACCAGCGGAAGTTCGGCCATCACGGCCAGACCTATACCTTCTGACTTAAGTGACAGACCCGGGCCGGAGGTCGATGTACATGCAAGATCACCGGCGAACGATGCGCCTATAGCGGTGCAGACGCCCGCAATCTCGTCCTCGGCTTGTACAACCATCACGTTCATATCTTTGCGCCCTGCCAGCTCGTGCATGATATCCGTAGCCGGAGTGATCGGGTACGAACCCAGGAACAGCCGTTTGCCGGCTTTCTCTGCTGCGGCAATCAGTCCCCATGCCGTGGCTTTGTTGCCGGCTATGGAGGTGTACGTGCCGTGCTCCTGCTCGGTGGCAGGAGTGAGGCGGATTTGATTGATGCTTAGTGCCAGGTTCTGCCCGTAGTTGAAGCCGTCGGTCAGTACCTTGACGTTCGGAGCTATCAGTGCGGGTTTCTTGGCAAACTTGCCTTCCAGGAAGTGGATAGCCTTGTCTATCGGCCGGTCAAACAGCCAGCAGACTATACCTAAGGCGAACATGTTTCTCGACTTGAGCACGGCTTTGTTGTCCATGCCTGAGTCTTTCAGCGCCTCTTTGGTCAGATTGGTCAGTGCAACAGGTACAACCTGTACCGATTCCGGCAGGCCGAGTTCGGTGAACGGGTTGTCGGTGGCGTATAGTGCTTTCTTCAGGTCGCCGTCGGTGAACGAGTCGGTATCCACTATCACCACGGCATCTTTCTTGAACAATGCGTCAGCCTCGTTGTAGGTCGCGCCTTGCTTGTTGAACTTCGAGCCCAGCGCACAAACCTTCAGTGCTGCTGCGTTCATTGCTACAATCACATCGGCTTTGTCACCCGGGGTGAACACGCCTTTGCCTACGTTTACCTGGAATCCGCTTACGCCGCCCAGGGTGCCTTGCGGGGCACGGATCTCGGCGGGAAAGTCGGGTAGGGTACTGATTTCGTTACCCAGAATAGCGGACAGCGACGAGAACAATCCGCCCGTCAGCTGCATGCCGTCGCCCGAATCTCCGCAAAACCGAACAACAATATTGGCTTTTTCCATTTGTGTATAATTGTTTTATTGATTTCAACTTGGGGTCCCCGACACAAACCGTCAGCGTAAGCGCAGTGTTTGTGGTGGGGAGAGCCGAGGCACACGTCGCTTTCTATTGCGTATGACGCAATCTGTGCGACCGTGTTGCCGAAGGCGTTACTTTTTCGCCGGGTCGCATGTTATATCTACTCCCAGTTTCTGGAATGTCCGCGCATCAATCTCCTTGAGCATCACTGTCGAGTGCGCCTGGCAGCCTTTCAGCAGCGGCAGTGTGTCCAGTGCGCGCCGGCATTGCTCATCTTCCTGCGACAGTACGGACAGTGCTACCAGCACCTCGTCGGTATGCAATCGCGGGTTCTTGCCGTGCAGGTAGCGTATCTTGGTGTTCTGGATCGGTGTAATCATCTCTTGCGGTATCAGTTTTACCGAATGATCGATGCCTGCCAGCTCTTTCATCACGTTCAGCAGCAGTGCTGCCGATGAGCCGAGCAGTGGGCCGGCTTCGCTGGTGATGATCCGGCCGTCGTGCAGTTCGATGGCTGCGCAGTGGGCATACGGCTTGTAGCCAGCCAGTGCGTGACGTTCGCGTGCGGCGAGCACGGCGTTGCGATAACCGGTATTGATGCCTACTTGCTTCTGCAGCAGGGCAATCTTCTGCACCTCGTTGTCGTTCACGGCTCCGTTAGCCATGCGGCATAGCGCCTGAAAGTACCGGCGGATGATCTCTTGCTTGCTGGCTTCGCGAACGGCTTCGTCGTCCTCGATGCAGAATCCTACCATGTTCACACCCATATCAGTGGGCGACTTGTAGGGACTCTGGCCGTAGATCGATGCAAACAGCGTCTCCAGTACGGGATATATCTCTATGTCACGGTTGTAGTTCACAGCCGTCTTGCCGTAAGCCTCAAGGTGGAACGGGTCGATCATGTTCACATCCTGTATGTCGGCTGTGGCAGCTTCGTAGGCTACGTTCAGCGGGTGCTTGAGGGGTAGATTCCACACGGGGAAAGTCTCAAACTTGGCATATCCGGCTTCGTTGCCGCGTGCATGCTCGTTGTATAGCTGACTCAGGCAAACGGCCATCTTGCCGCTACCCGGACCGGGGGCTGTCACTACTACCAGCGGACGCGAGGTCTCCACATAATCGTTCCGACCGAAACCTTCGGCTGAAGCTATCAGTTCCACGTTATGCGGATAGCCCTCTATCGTATAGTGGTAATACACGCGTATGCCCTGGCGCTCCAGACGCAGACGATAATCGTCGGCTGAGCGCTGACCGGTATAGTGAGTGATGACTACTGCGGACACCATGAATCCGCGTTCGATGAATGCTTCGCGCAGGCGCAGTACATCTTCGTCGTAGGTTATGCCCAGGTCCTGACGCACTTTGTTGCGCTCTATGTCCTGCGCGGATAGTACGATGATTATTTCCAGCAGATCACGCAGTTGCGTGAACATCGTGAGTTTGCTGTCGGGCATGAATCCCGGCAGCACGCGGCTGGCGTGCATGTCGTCGAACAGTTTGCCTCCCAGTTCGAGGTAAAGTTTGTTGCCGAACATTGCTATTCGCTCGCGTATATGCTCCGACTGGATGCTGATGTACTTGTCGCTGTTAAATGCTGTCATGCGTATGCACATTTCACCCTGCAAAGTTACGAAAAATTTTTGACAATTCCAAATAATTCGTCCAAAAAATGTTTTATTGCCATTGAAATCCGGTTATTTCATTTTTTTGTGCCACGGGCATGTCGCTGCCAATGTATGGTTGGGCACTCCAAAATAATTGTTGGTAATTGTTGCTAATTCTTAGCCCTAAAGGGCACGATCTGCTTCGCTGTATGGTTGACCCTTAAATAGTCTCTTGCAAATTGTTGGTAATTGTTGGTAATTCTTAGCCCTAAAGGGCACGATCTGCTTCGCTGTATGGTTGACCCCTTAAATACTCTCTTGCAAATTGTTAGTAATTGTTGATAATTCTTAGCCCTAAAGGGCACGATCTGCTGCGCTGTATGGTTGACCACCCCAAAAATAATTGTTGGTAATTGTTGATAATTCTTAGCCCTAAAGGGCACGATCTGCTTCGCCGTATGGTTGACCCAAAAAGAAAAAAAATGTAGGTAATTGTTGATAATTCTTAGCCCTAAAGGGCACGATCTGCTTCGCTGTATGGTTGACCCAAAAAGAAAAAAAATTGTTGCCAATTGTTGCTAATCGTTGACGAATTTTTCTCACCATTTCACATCATTTTTCTGACCAAACGTAAAAATCTCGAAAAATATTTGCATTATTCATTTATTTTTTGTACCTTTGCAGCATATTTCCTGAAAATTCGGAAACTTTTTGGGAATATTTCCTGTTATTCAAGATAAAAACTCACAGCAATGCCCAAGAAAGAGTTATTCAAAACATTAATCGCGCTAACGCAGGCAGAGTTGCCTTTTGAGCGAATCGAACGCGAGATTGTTCTTCCTGTTAAGCCGGATGGGATAATAACCATTCCGGGCGTGCGGCGTGCCGGAAAATCATCGCTGTTGATGCTGGTTGCCAACAAACTGATAGCATCCGGTGTCAATCCCAAACAGATACTTTGGATCAACTTCGATGATGAACGTCTGGCTGGAATGCAAGCAGAAGAGTTAGATCAGGTATTAACAGCTTACCGCGAGATGTTTCCGGACGTTGACTTGAAGGATGTGTACATGTTCTTCGATGAGATACAGAATATAACAGGCTGGGACTTGTTTGTACTGCGCGTCTTTAAGTCATATTGTCCGCATGTATATGTGACAGGTAGCAATGCTAAGATGTTGTCGTCCGAGATCTCGACCGCATTGCGCGGGTGGACTCTGGATTATGAAGTGTTGCCATTGAGTTTTGATGAATATTGTCGGTTCACCGGCGTGGAAGCGCGCGGATATCTGGAGAGCGACCAAGCCAAAAGGCATGCAGCGATGGAGTCATACATTTACGGAGGAGCTTTCCCGCAAGTGGTACTGACCCCGGATGCGTCCACAAAGTTGAAGCGTTTGCAGGGATATTTCAATACCATGCTGTTCCGCGACATGGTTGAACGCCACAAGATAAAAAATGTCGAAGGACTGCGCTATTTCCTCAAACGACTTATGCTTAATCTGTCCAAGACAACATCAATTAACGCCATCTTCAATGATATGCGTTCAAGTGGTGCTGTGGTAAACAAGGATGACTTGTACAATTGGGCTGACTGGGCTGTTGAGGCGTATATGTTTGTACGCTATCCCAAGTATAGCGCATCGATGGTCAAAGAGAATCTGTCTCTTCGCAAATACTATGTCATCGATACCGGCATGCGCCAAACGGTACTCATGCCGCAATCGACTGACAAGGGAAAGTTGCTGGAGAACATAGTGGCGTTGGATCTTTTCCGACGTCGCGGTGAGATGCGAAAGATGTTCTACTGGTTTGAGAAGCACGAGTGCGATTTTGTGGTGCAACGGGATGACCATGTCGAGCAGGTGATACAAGTTTGTTGGTCGCTGGACGATGTTCAGACGCGGCAACGGGAGATTGAAGGACTGAAAGAGGCTGCGCGAGGCACTAAATGTGACAAGTTGACCATCGTCACGCGAGATCAGAGAGAAACGATTGTAGAGGATGGCGTTACAATAGAGGTTATCGGAATTGAGGATTGGTTATTAAGATAATGGACAAAATCAAAACCACTTGTAAGTAAATTGTGGCTAATTGTGGCTAATTCTTAGCCCTAAAGGGCACGATCTGCTTCGCTGTATGGTTGACGTACTAACACCCCACAACCTCCCATTACCAGAAGAAGGAGTGCGTTTCCCACGCACTCCTTTCTTCTTCTCTCACGCCGTAGCCTCGCGCTTGCGCGTCCGTACGCGATATAGTAGGTATCCCGCTACCATCAGCAGCATTGCCCACACGCCGTCACCTATGGGATTCTCATTCGGGCCTTGCGGATCGGCCGGTGGCGTATCACCCTCATCTGCAGCGCGACGCGGTCCGGTGAACGAAAGCGGTTTGCCGGTGCTGATGCCTGTTGTGAATGCTCCGTCTTCCGACATTCCCAGTTTGGTATCAGTAGTGAGCATAGCGGATGTTGACTGGAACTGATACTGCAGTTCGGTCTGTTCGAACGTCGTACATCCGGCTACGGAGTTTACTTTCGAGTACTGTGCACCGGCAGGCAAGGCTGTCAGCATCACTACGATTGCAATCAATAAATATCTTTGTGTCTTCATAATTCTATTTTTTATTTTTATTATACATTTTTGTCCTCTTTTCTCCCTCCCTTGAGGGGAGGGCTGGGGAGAGGCTTTATTTATTGATTTCCGTTACCCGTTTACCTGTCGCATCGTATAGCAATCCGTTGCGCAGGATGTACATCTTATCATCGCGGATGAACTTCACGGCGTGAGTGTCCACTGTGCTGTTGCCGATGTCCGTTGCGGTGTTATCTTTCTCACGAACCTTGATGCTCACCGTGAACCGCTCGTTGTTCGTCTCGGCTTGATGAACTGTGAAAGAGTAGGTATTCACCATCAGATCGGTCGTCAACTCCGGACTTACTCCGTGATCGGTCACAAATACCGACTCTATCTCTTCGGCTATATACTTCTCGCTCAGGCTGAGCGTGTAGTCACCGGCGGCAGGTACTTGATAACCTATCGCCATGTCGCCTTCGGCTATCGCTGGACTGATAGCTACCCAACTTAGGTTACCCGACTGATGTACACCGTAGATGTTGAAGTTCGTCTTGTTCGGTGTCTTCGGATAATCGGCATTGAACTCGTAGGCTTCGGTCTTGCCGTCCTTGATCCAGAAGTTCATTTCGTCAGCCAGTGTCTCGCTGCTCATCACTATACCTGTCTCTACATCCACCGGCTGCTCAGCCTCAGCGTTTCTATACCAAGCCGGAGCCAATGATGCACGCTTGCTGGTTTCAAACTGAACTGCATTAGCTACTCCATCCAATTGCACGAAGAATGCTTTGCCTGCAGTCAGCGTCATTCCGCTTCCGGCAACTGCTACAGCTTCGTATGTCTCGAAGTTGTTGTTTGGTACGGTGATGTAGCGAGTGGTAGTGTTCTCCTCACTGATTATCCACTTTCCTGTCCATTGTCCGCCAACTATCTGTTTTACCAATTGACCTTGCTTCAGACTTGTGCTCTCCAGTCCTGTCAGGTTCGCCATGTATGGGTTACCAATCAGGTTCCAACCTTGGTCGTTCACTCCGCCGGCCTGACTGCTATGTGCGGCCAAACCGGTGACGTTCTTATCGGCATTCTCTGCTGTTTTTGCATCACCGGCTGTAATCGCCATCGTCATGCGCTGGATACCCCAAGCCTGACGTTGCCTATCACCGCCGATTGTCACTTTCTTCGGCGCGCCCCAGAAGATGTAACCATGACCGGCTGTTACTTCCGTCTTTGCCGGACTATCTTTTTCAATATCTTTCCAAGCATCATAGTTGCCTGTAGCACGTGTTGCTCCGTCGTAGCGTTTGATTACCCAGCTGCCCCGATTCTCTGCTGTCACATTGCTGCCGTAGTATTCTTGCGGATAATGTATGCTTGTTAGTGTCGCATTAAACGGCAGACACAAATGATACCAATGATCGTAATCCGTCACATACTCATACTTGATGTTCGTTTGTGTACTGGTTAATGTTCCTACCAGTTTCACTTGCGGATAGACGTAAGCATAAGTCGCATTACCGCCGCTTCCGTTGGTCGTCACTCCACCTGCACGCAGTATGATGTTGTTTACACCCAGTGATGTGTTCGTCGGTATATCCAACTTACCTCCGCCATATACATATACGTTGCGATAGTTGTATTTAGTAGCCGCAGCGGTAAATTTAGCGCCATCCAGAATTACGACATCCTTTCCGTCAGCCGCAGCAGTTGTGTTGCCGGTAATAATCAGCGGTATTTCTACCTCAAGTCGGCTACTTCCAAGTGTAATACGCAGCGTTTGACCGGCATTTGCAGTCAAAGCCTCATTGGTCGTAAACTCGTATATGCCCTGTGTCAATTTGTGGCTATTCAATGCTTGTGGATCGCTTGCAGGATTTGAACCAACCTTAGTCGTAGCATTATCTGTACCGGTGTACATCACAATCACGCTATTGGTTTTCCATTTCAGGATCTGTACCTCAGCCGGTTCGTAGAATGTAGCCGGCAGCAGACGTACCTTACCATTGTAAGCCTTGGCTTGCAATAGTGTTCCAAATACACCACTGGTGTTCAAACTAACGGTACGTGCAGCTGCATCACCATCAAATGTTTTCGCACTTGTCAGTGTGTAGTCTTTTAGGTCTGTTGTCGTGGGTATCCATTCATATTGATTCGGGTTCGGATCTGCATAGTATTTATACATCGCGTTTACTTGTATGCTTGTTGTCTCTCCGTTATATAACGTCTTCTGATCTTCAGTTGTTGCGGTGCTCAAGTGCTCTGTAAATACCAACCTACTACCATAGTCACCTACGCGTCCCGGACGAACTGGCTGCAATCCATATTTTGTGTTCATCGGTGCTCCGGTAGCACGTGTCGGGTCGTTCGTGTCATCGACGTCAATCAGCACACCGGCTGTTGAGCTGGTGCTCGTTGAGCAATCAGCAGGCAAAGCATACCAGTTGTTACCAATTTTTGCAGCAATCACAAAGTCAGTAGGCAAATGACGACCTTGCACATCGCCTGCACTTGTTGAAGCGGTCGTAGGTGTTCCTGCACCATCGCTAACGGTGATAATTGCGCTCTCTATACCGTCGGTTAATGCATCAGCTGCTGGCGTGTATGTCACATAGATGCTAACAGGCCCCGCCATCCTGTTTGTCACAGGAATGCTGGTCGGACTTACTGTAAAGTGGGAGTTATTCGAACTTACAGTCAGATTCGCCGTGCCTATGTTACTTGCAGTTACCGAAAGTACAGTATTGGCTTTTACAGCCTTTGAGGCACGCGATGTGATCCTTGCTTCGCCGTGAATACTTATGGTCGCGGCATTCGACGGAGAAGATGTAAATGTACGGTTCGTACAACCACCGATAGAGATTCGATGATATATGCCTCCTCCAAGGTTTGACTTGGAGTAGTTCTTGAATGTTGCATGACCCTCGGTTACGCTTGCTGACATCTGATAGTCAGGATTTCCAACGGCTTCCACATCATATACAGCACCATTCTTTGCTATCCTCCATTCTGCACCGGATGCTGTGGCTGAATGTGCAATGTCGTTGCCTCTTTCAGATTTCAGATACTTACTTTTCGTCTTGTCATAGATAGTCCAGTTTCCATTCGCCAATTTGGTGAAAGTGAACTCACTGGCTCCCGAGCATATTGCGGTACTATTGTAACTTGAACCTGAATAGGTAGCAGCATATACACGTTTCTCGTTTCCGTAACCGTCATTGCTACCGCTTTCTATATAATAGATGTAGTAGTCTCCGCCATTCACTTCATCAAACGGCTCGTTATCTGCAAACTTCGTAAATACCGGATACAGATTCTCATCACTGGCTACAGTCAATGCGTTACCTCCTGTGCTATATATGCCCGAACTCTCAGGAGCACCGGTTGATTCTGTGTAACTTGCAGTACGCCAGCCAAGGAACGTCCAGTCCTCAAATGTCGCAGTCGGGAAAGTGGATACGGTTGAGCCGCTGGCAATGTTTTTATACGAGCCCTCCAGATAACCATCCGCCCAATTGATGGTCGTTCCGTTGTTATGGAAGGTAATGTCAAAATCAGCTGCACAACTCATCGTGCGATAATAATACTGACCTTCTGCTGCAACAAAGGCCAAAGTATTGGAGGTGGTATTGATGTTGTATGCCTTAAAGCCCGTTCCAGCACTATAACGCAAATAGCGTGTTCCGCCGGTCAGTTGCACACTCCATAAATTGGCATTTTTACTTATTGACCAATAGCATGGATCATCGCTCAAAGTGATATCGGTTGCGCTTCCCGAATTAGCGACATACTTGCCATTAGCCTGCTGAATCGTGTATTTTCCGCCATCAGCAGATGTATATTTGATATAGAATACATTTGCTCCGGCAGCATCAGTCTCTGGCAACCTGTTGCTATAGTATTCACCGGCATAAACGGTGCTGCCGTTTGTAATCTTATACGCACCACTCATACCTGCTACGAATGGCGACGACTCGCTGGTCTTCTGATAGATAGCGTACAACGTCTTGTCCGCTGTCGGAGTATAAGTACCTTCTCCCGCTGTAATCTCCAATGTCGGTAACAGTGACTTCGGTGCAATAGCCGTCTCACTCCAACCAACGAATGCCCACTCACCATTACACGGACTTGTTGCACTCGGCACGGCAACACTTGCTCCTGCCGATGCTTGCGTTACAGGTGTTTGAGTACCTTGGTTATCAAAGGTTACCGTAAATGTTCTATCCCAAATTGCATACAATGGCAGAGAACTTCCGCTATAAGTACTAATCGTTGCGTCTAAAGCATAATCGGTGCCACTTCCGTTTGCGGCTGTATTCCACTTCTGGATAGTGTAACCGTCACACGTCGGAGTAGGATTACTATTGAAGTTAATTGCACTCGACAATGTAGGATAACTACTAAATGCCCTTACAATCGTTGTTGGCATATTGCTGACATCTCCGGCATCTCCTGTCGGCGAGTTAGCATTAAAGGTAACCGTCAACTTTGTCGGAATATCACATGTCGGATTGGTTGTGTAATAACCGGTCTTAATGTACTTATAGAGGTGTGCATAGTTAGATTGACTACCTTTATAGCATTTGAATTTATAATTAGAATTGTTAATTTGCAAGAACATTGTTGTTTCGCTTGCATCATAAATCCGTCCGAGTGCATTCATTTGCCAACGATATGCATTTGCCAACGATGTTATATTACCGTTGAAGTAGCCACCGTTATTCTCCATGTAATAGCCATCTTGGTATTTTATTGCAAATGTACTATTAGCTCCCAAGATTACTTCGACTTCGTGCATGCCGGCTGTAGAATGAATCACATCATCCGTAATGGTTATATCTGATACGTATGAACCTTGATTGACAGAAGATGTCACTGCGTTTTCAAGTCCGGCGAATCCGTAAGTGCTTGCCGCGATGACATACCTACCTGCGCTAATTGTTGTTTGCTTTTGCCAACCAGCATTCCCATCACACTCATAGCCATATAGCGCTTTCAGCGTTACATCTGCGGTCGGTGTATAACTTGCACCTGGTGCACCAACTAATGTAGAAGGCTCATCTATCTTAGCAGCCGGCTCTAACTCCGGAATATCACTTCCGGTTACCCAACCAACATGCGTATCATACAAACCGCAACTGAACGTAATCGTAGGCAGAGTAACGCTCTGACCTTGAATAACCTTCACGCTTGTGCCGTTATATGCTGAGGTCTCGCTTGCCACGCTGTAGGTCACCGTATAAGTTGGTGCCACTTGATACAAGTGAACATCAGCAGCCGGGGTGATACTTGCACCGGTATTATATGTTGCATTAGCACCGCCGCCAAGAGAAGTTGCCCAACCCGTCTGACCGGAAGCGTAATCATGTACTGTGGTGGTCGGCGATGTCAGCACGTCGCGCCACTCCTCAATCTCCTTTCCGTTCACGTCATGGTAGTAAACCACATAGTAAGGAATGAACGTACAATTCCAGTTCTGATTGCAAGAGTTGCTATATATCTGATATACACCCGAACGGCCGCCTACATCACTCGTCATGCCGCTCATCGTCTTCATGTTCACGGTGTTACTCTTGGCGGTTGCTTCGTTGCTGTTCTTCTCGGCGAACTTAGTCGTACCATCCGATTTGCGCACACCTACATAATACTGATAATTGTCAGCAAAATAACTTGCCGGAGCGGTGGTAATTGCCGTTTGATATGTGTTCGACGAAACCAACTCGAACTCCTCACTTATCCACACATCCGGTGCGGCGTTTTTATGATAAATCTGGTATGTCGGGTAGAAGCCAAGATAGAAGTTACTATTCGCATCTACACTATTACCTCCTTCTACATCAAAGATACGCAATGTTCCTACTGCGCCTTCCAATTCAAAAGCTTTATAGGGACAACTACCGCCTTGCAGTTCTGCCAATGGTATCCGACCCGACTGCCATGCAACGGTTTGATCAATTAAGTCCGCTCCGTCTTTCTGGACTTTCAGCAACGTACTGCTATTGTGTGCCGGCATCGTAAAGTTCGACAAGCGCCACTCATGATCACTGGCATCGGAAGGCTTAACTTTTGTGAAGCAACCGACCTCCTCCCAATTACTACCGCTATCCGTAGATTTCAACAACCTATATTCACAGAAGCAAGCCGGCAAAGTAGTGTATGTCACATTGCTTGTTACTGCACCGGATGCAGCCTTGTAGAAATAAATATTTGTTGACCCATTACTGGAAGCATAGCATCCATAACCATTACCGGACGAGAAGCCTAAGTATGCATCCACACTGTTGTCTGTGTTATACTTATTAGCCAACTTATAGCCTGCAGCTGTGGAAACAATACTCCATTTAACATGATCATCAGTGCCATCGTCATTCATCATCGTTGCTTGAGAGGGTCTACCTGTACTTGCCAGATATTGACCTGTTGCTACGTTCTTCAGAGTGTAATAGGAGCTTGTCTTTTGTAGCAAATATACACCTTCTGCCGTGCTGATGGTAGCGTTGCTTGTATTTGCACCGGTACATGAGCTGTAACCTACGCGCGTTCCATTAATTGTATTTGAAAGAATATTATCTTTATTTCCAACACTACTTAGTATATACTGAGCATCACTCGTTAACTGAACAAGTGCCGTCAAGCCGCTACTTGCCTCTTTGGTATAATTGAACGTACCAGTACCAACCGAAATACCACCTTCACTATATAAGGCGTAATATTGCAACGTTACTTCTCCAGATGGCACTTTGTAACTACCCGGAGCTATAGTTGTCGGTTGTACTGCAACAGGTGATTCTTGTGCTGCCAATGCCCAACCTACAAACGTATAGCCATCAGGCGTCCCGGCAGGTTCAGAAGGCATCGTGACTATCGAACCGGTTGTTTTGCCGGTAATATCAACCGGAGGTGTAACACAAGAGGGCACATTGAAATGTAAGGTGTGTGCTACTTCAGTTTTGAAAGTAGCCTCTACCGTCACATTGTCTTTGGGCATAGTGAATGTGTAATGCGTCTCATCCACTTTGGTCGGCGTTACCGTTCCACCACCATCTGTGGTTATCGTCAATGTATTTAACTCATATCCGCCGCTCGGAGTAACCGTCAATGTTACCGTCGTTCCGCTTGCCGCGTTACTCATATCACTTGTCAAAGTTCCATTGCTCGGATTGTTGCGGGTCACCGTATAACTTCTTTCCAAACGATAGAGAACAACAGAACTTGTGTAGTTGTTACTATAAAAGCGGAATGAATTGCTATTGTATGCAATATTGTATGTTGATTGATATTTCAACAAGTTATGAGCAATACTACTCCAATATCTTGTATTCGTAGTATTGTCGCTTGCCAAAGTCTTCATAGAACTACTACCAGTCGTTGTTCCGTTCTGCAAAATATATTGGCGATAGCCACCTACAGCCTGAACCAAATAGCCCTTGGTATCTACATAGCTAATATGTACAGCGTCATCCTTGTCATCCTCAAGGGTAATAGTACTTGATGTAATTGTAACTGATTTTGTTGCACCTACACCCGTACTCGGATCTGAACTTCCAAATGGATCAGATGCTTTTAAGATAGAACCACTTGTGGAGTTGTTTTCATGTACAATCAAATACTCATCATCTTCCCACGGACTCGGAGTAGATGTCATCTTGACGAATTTATAGCGTACTACATCTTGTATAGTTACTGACAATTCGCCATAAACATTGCTACCATCCGTTGCTGTTGCACGGATAGTAACCGTTCCCGGAGATCCTGCTGTTAATTCACCTGTTGAACTATTGATTGTCGCTGTTCCCGTGCCGTTGATGACTGACCAACTAACTGTTTTGTCAAACGCCTCAGCAGGTGAAACCGTTGCTGTGTAAGTCGTACTTGCTAAGGTCTTAACCGTAGCGTTACCACTTACTGTAATGCCGCTGACCATGATCTGCGCGAAGTTAGCCTGCAATGTAGCATCGGCCGTACCCATCGTAAAGGTAGAACCCACACAACTTGAACCGCTACCATTTACTGTCCAGCTTCTGAAACTATAACCGGTGTTTGGTGTAGCCGTAACTTCTAACGTCTGTCCTTCTTCTACACTCTGTGCACCCGAAGGACTGACACTACCATTCGCTCCCGCACTAATAGTAACCGTGTGGAATGCATTCGTTACGTTTCCGCTTACTGCAACAGTTTTCGAACCGATAGTACCGCCACCTGTAACGGAAACATTTCCGCTATACTCGTCTCTACTTAAACCTTCAGTTAAACGAACCCAAATTTTCTGATTAACAATAGAACCAGTTCCCTTACCCATAGTTGCGGAAGATCCAAAACCATCAGATGCACTGGATGTACTTACTTCATAACCGGAGGGAGCTGTGATAGTCAAATTGGAAGTCAGATTGATTCCGTTTATCGTAATCACTTGCGTTGCACTCGGACCATTACCAACCACATAAGTAAATCCACTCAAACTTGTCGGACGTAGCGTGATAGACGGATGTACGGATGGTTGGAAATATGCATAAATACTTTGTTGTCCAGAAGAATATGCTCGGAAATATGCGGATGCTACACTGGCATTGTATTTAATTGTTTGCTTTTGATCTGCAGTACATGTTATTAGAGCGTAACCCTCTCCATCAACTCCAATCGTCCATGCAACTTCACTATCGGAATTTGCGATTTTGTTACTGCTGGTATTCGCCAAATACTTGTTACCATCGTGCAATGAAAATCCACCAGTCGTTTCGCCGACAGTTAGAACAAGCAAATGGTTGCCTTCTTCTGCATATAATGTGGTACCACTTATTTCAAATTCAGTAGCACCTTCTTCAACCTCATCATAACCATTTGATGAAATATAGCCGCTTTTTGCAGCATAATTTGATAATACTCCAGGATATACCAACACTATCTTCGCCCCATCAGATAACTGGCTCAAATTACTGCTTGTCAGCAATTCAAATTTCTCTCTCGGATCTTCTACTATAGCAAATTCGATACCCACATCCACGCTTGTTGCATCGCTTGAACTCAAACGCAAAGTAGTTGTCTTAGTCGCCGCAACGGAATAATCACCCTTATATGAAATAGTGACAGTGCCACTGGCAGAACCGCTGGATTGAGATATGCTATTTGGAGTTACACTAAAATCAGATGCATTCCCACCAACAAGGTTGGCTGATATTGCTTCTTTCAAATTAACACCTGTTACAGTTACCGTCTTGGTGGTTGCAGGAGGAGTACCAACTTGTGTTGACCACCCCGCTATACTTGTCGGACTCGCTGTAATCGTCGGTTTCAATACAGATCCTTGCACACTCACATTCTGCGTGGTTGCGCCGCCACCGGACACAGTTACGTATGTACTTGCGCTACCGTAATTTCCAACAGCGAGGCCGGGTTTCAAACGCACCTTGATAGTACTTACCGTTGGCGAACCACTGGTTACCGTTACTGTTTTGCTATTTCCGTATGATGAACCGCCATCTATACTTACCTCGAAATTCGCTGGAGCACTAACAGTCAAGTTTCCAGTTAAATAACTACCTCCCAAAGTGATATTCTGCGCAGCACTCGGTCCACTTCCTACAATATAATCCAACCCTGTCAAACTTGCCGGACTGACTGTTATTGCAGGATCGGTGCATGCGGTGGTAGAACCGGTAAGCTCCCATGAATTATCGCAATAACCACTTGCGGCAGTTGCGCTGATGGTAAATGTATAACCTGTTCCGCCACATATTAAACCAGTAATGGTACAAGTCTTTTTACCAGCTCCGTTAGTAGTAATACTTCCCACAGAACCGGCTGCTGCACTGGTACTTGTATTTTTACAAGCCACAGCCCAACTATTTACATTTGCAATATCGTCCCATGTCAGCGTCGCACTTGTACTGCTCATCGAAACCGACCCATTTATTGTACCCAACGGAGTGCTTTTTTCTGCTGCTTCTGGGAGAGCATTCCAAATTTGGACATCATCCACTGCTGCTACATTGCCGCTTTTAGCGATAGGGTAAACCCTAAAACTCGAAAGCGAAAGTTCCGAAATGGTAAACGCTTTTGGATTTGCTCCATTCATTATACATGTTCCATCTATATATACATGCGCTGTCTTGGCTGCTAACGCAATATTATCTCCATATGTAGCCTTTGACGTTGTATTGTTGTAAATGACGCAAATATCAATTTTTGTATTACTAGAGCTCCCTACTGATTGCCAGTTGCCCGATTTCGTATTTTGTGAAATAGATATAGCTCCTGCATTGTTTTGTATATATACGCTTGCTTTTGCTTTCGCATAAGCAGTCGATGTGGCTCCCTCTGCATAGAAACCTACATACATTTTTGACGCTTTTGTTGTGGTAATACGCCAAGCTCCTTTCGTCTCGAAAGTTTTACCTGATATTGCGATTCCACATGGGCTACCAGATCCCATCGTAATTTTAACCCCATTAGAACCGAATGTGGATGACTCAATTGCATAATGATTACTTGTGCTATTATTATAACCTTTATTAAATGCGCCAAAGCCACTTAAATCTGCGTTAGCAGCCATCTTTGCAGTCTTATCGCTTGTACTAAGACCGTTGAAATTGTCATTGACTATTCTTACTGAACTTTCGGTAGAGAAGGACAAATCAGATAATGTAGGCGTTGCTCCCCACATATTTCCCACTCCGATGGTGAAAAGCATTACAAACATAGCAGCATATTTCAGCCACTCTCGCGCCACTCTTGCGCCATTGTTTTTACTTGTTGCAAGTGCCACGTCCCGCAGCCATCTTGCCTTTCCTAAAATTGAATTTTTCATATTATTTAGTATTTTATATTATTTACTATTTATAATGTACGCGTGTACACCTACACGCACAAAAAACGGCAACTCCGTTTGAATAGTGGAATTACCGTTTGTGTTGAAATATACTTCTATAAACCTATTTGTCAGA
>SAMEA3663077__coassemble_34_pt1 | contig 65209 bp, 50 predicted proteins | sample SAMEA3663077__metabat2_high_PE_010 | metagenome-assembled genome bin SAMEA3663077 (sample SAMEA3663077) | pig gut metagenome | biome: pig gut; feature: pig-associated habitat; material: faeces | place: France | collected 2012
GTTTGAAGGTTTGAAGGTTTGAAGGTTTGAAGGTTTGAAGGTTTGAAGGTTTGAAAGTTTGAAAGTTTGAAAGTTTGAATGAACTATAAGATTTACATATTTTTGTGCCTGCTGGCTGTGGCGTTGAGTTCGTGCTTGACGTCGAAGAAAGTTAACCTGCTGCAGGAGCCTGACGGCAAGAACATACCTTCGTATGTGGATACCTTGTCGTATGCGGACTATCGTATCCGTACCGACGACAGGTTGTATATACAGGTATATTCGGTCGACGAGAACATGACTAAGCTTTTCAACTTGGGCGGCAACAGCCAGTACATGCGCCAACAGATGCGTAGCGGAAACGGTGACATGTACGGAACGAGCGAACTATATTCGTACCTGGTGGATGACAACGGTAACATTCAGTATCCGATGATAGGCGATGTGCCCGTTCGTGGCAAGACGACACGCGAAGTCAAACAAGTGCTGGAGCAGGAGTTGTCAGGCCTGGTCAAGGGTGTAGGCAACTATACGCTTATGTCGGTGGATGTGCAGGTTATCAGTCGATTCTTCTCGGTGATCGGTGCTGTGCAGAGTGCCCGTGTGCCGCTGCTGAAGGAGAAAGTTAACATATTCGAGGCTCTTGCCATGGCGGGTGACATTGCCGATTTCGGCGACCACTCCAAGATCCGCATCGTTCGGGAGATTGAAGGAGAAACGACCATCCGGACATTCGATGTGCGAAGCAAGGATATTATCAACTCCGAGTTCTATTACATCGAACCCAACGATGTTATTTACATCCAATATATGCCGGGACATACCTTTGGTATCAACCATGTGACAACGACAATATCTGTAGTGGCAACGACCATCTCGTTCGGCGGATTTATATATGCCATCGTCAAACGTTCGATGGCGGCCGCAGAACGGGCAAACGCAAATAATTCAGGAGGAAAGTAATATGAGAAACCGATTCAACATACTCTGCCTCCTGCTACTCGCAGCAATCACTCTTACCGGCTGTTACTCCAACCGTCAGATTGGTTTGCTTCAGGAGCGCAAAGGCATACCTACCTACGATTCCGTTCCCTACGAGCCGTATCGGCTGCATATCAACGACGAGATTGTTTACCGCCTGATAACGATGGACGAGACGATCTCCAAAGCGATTGCTGCCGACCAGCAATATACCACGCAATATGCCACCACGTACCGCATCTATTCCGACGGCACGGTGGATATACCGTTCCTGCCGCCTATTCATCTGGAAGGTCTGACGGAAAAAGAAGCACAGGATACCCTGCAAGCCGCCTTCCGACAGATTATCCCCGATGCGGACGTCAAGCTCTCGTTGTACAACAAGTATTTTACCGTTCTCGGCGACCTGGGTTCGGGACAATACAAGATTTACAAGGAGCGCATGACGATCTTCCAGGCGCTGGCGATGACGGGTGATGTGGCTAACCGCGGTGACAGGAAACATGTGCGCATCGTTCGCCCTAACGGCAATGAACCGCCAGAGGTGTTAGAGTTTGACATTCGCGCCAAATCTATCATCGACTCCAAGTACTACTACATCTATCCCAACGACCTGATCTACGTCAGCCGCGAACCCGGGGCATTCTACAAGGTGCCCTCGTACAGCGGATTCATCGGGCTGGTAACATCCTCGCTGTCGTTGCTTATATCCGTACTAAATTACATGCCAATCGATTTTTAATTAATACATTTGAAATTATAAATCATACATATGTCCGAGAACAACCCTTACACCAACCCATATGCCAACCCGTACGGCAATCCTTACAACCCGTATGGCAATCCTTACAACCCGTACGGCAACCCCTATGGCGCAACGATGGATAACCAGGACTCCGGTGACGGCGATGGCGGTTCGAACATCAATGTCAAGGAGTGGGTCGTACGTTTCCTGCACTACTGGTATCTGTTTGCGCTCGGCTTGGCTATTGCTTTCAGCCTGGCTATGCTCAAGAACCGCAAGTGGATACCTGCGTACTACAGTTACGGCACGATCATCATCAAGCAGTCGGGCGGCTATGGCGCAAACCTGATGCGCGGCTTCAGCATCGATGAGGGCATGAACGATATCAACAACCAGGTGCTACGTCTGCGTTCGTATGACCTGGTAGGCCGTACTGTTGACTCGTTGCCGTTCTTGAACGTCGAGTACATCACTATGGGACGTTTCAAGACTCGTAACCTGTACAACATGACTCCGTTCACCGTAGAGACAACCAGGATCAGCGAGCGCGGTTATAATCTGCTATACCGCTTGGACATCCAGCCCGACGGCACACTAATCGTATCGCTGAACGATGACGATGACGACAATCTACAGAACTTCCACGTGGAAACGCATTATGGCGAACTATTCGAAACGCCGTACTTCACAGGCCGCATTCTCCCCACGCAGTTCACGTCAAGCAAGGGACGTATGTATTTCCGTCTGCGTTCGCGCGAATCGCTCGTTTCGGAGTTTCAGAGCCGTCTGCAACTTAACTTCCTGCAGCAGAGTTCAACTGTGCTCTGCATAGGATTGACCAGCGAAACCTATGAGCGTGACTGCGACTTTATCGACAAACTGTCGGACATCTTCCTGATTCAGAACCTGGAGCGCAAGAACGAGCAGGCCGAGAAGTCTATCCAGTTCATCAACGAGCGGTTGCAAGTTCTGCAAAAGTCGCTCGAGCAGTCGGAAGGTGAGATGACCGCTTTCCGCCAGCAGAACCGCTTTGTGGACGTAGGCTCGTATGCATCACAATTGATGTCAACCATATCCGCCTACAAGCAGCAAGAGCAACAATTGCATCTGAAAGAGACTTATCTGGATTATCTCGACAATTATCTGCATGCCTCCATCGAGCAGGGCACTGTGATTGCTCCCGCCTCGCTCGGGCTGAACGAACAGACGCTGATGGTACTGGTCAACCAACTCAACGAGTTGCAGATACAACGTGGCGAACTGACGGAGAAAAACGTGTTCTATGCCAAATATACCAAAGATATCGAAAACGTCAAACTTACCATCGCTGAGGTTATCAAATCCATGCGCAAGTCGCTGGAGATTGAGAAACATGATCTGAGCGAGCGTTACGCCGAAGTAGACAAAGATATCCAACATCTGCCGGAGAAAGAGTTGCAGATGGTAGCCATCGAACGTAACTACCGTATTGACGACAACTACTACACCTTCTTCCTGCAGAAACTCGCCGAGTCTGCTATCCAGAAAGCGTCGAACACCCCTGACAACGAGATTCTTGACCGCGCACGAACAACAACCAAACTGGTGAACGACAAGGTTAAGAAGAAGACGATGACGACCTTCCTGGCAATCGGATTTGTTATTCCGCTATTGCTGATTATTCTGTCCGAACTGCTCAATGACAAAGTTCGTACGCCTAAGGAGGTAGAGAGGCTTTCCAAGTTCCGCCTGATTGGCACACTGCGACATGCACGTTCACAGAACCCGACACTCGTCAAGACTTCGCCACGCTCCGGTTATGCAGAGATGTTGCGTGCCATGCGAACGCGTATCGAGTTTATTGTCGGCAGGAAAGAGAAACTGCTTATATGCGTGACATCGGCAGAGTCGGGCGACGGTAAGACATTCATGTCCACCAACCTTGCCGCTCTGTACGGCATGACCGGCAAGAAAACTCTGCTCATCGACCTGGATGTGCGCAAGCCGAACATCCACACCAAACTGGCGATTGAGAACGGCGTGGGTATGACCAACTACCTGATTGACGAATGCACAGAGGATGAACTGATCATCCACAACGAAAGATTTAACTTCGACTTCATTCGCGCCGGTGCTGTTCCGCCTAACCCAGGCGAGTTGATTCATAGCGACAAACTGCACAAGTTCATTGAGAAGATGCGCGAGGAGTATGACTATATCATTATGGATACCTCGCCTATCGGACAGGTGCCTGACGCATTGTCCATCGTGGCAGACACGGATATAACCATATTCGTCATCCGCTGCCTGCAAACGTCCAAATCGTTCTGCTCGCAAACACTTGAGGCACTTGAAGAGGATTATGCCGGCAAGATTCATCTTGTGCTGTCAGACATTCCTACCGAAGGCTTCCACTCAGGTTATGGCTACGGATATGGTTACAGCTACGGCAAGCGCAGTTACGGTTACGGCTCGTTCGGTTATGGCTATGGTTACGGTTACGGTGAGAGCAAGTCCTCCAAGGGCAAAAAGAAGAACCTTATGTCTGTCAAGCAGCAGATATGGATATTCCTTGACGACCTTATCCATCGCCGCCGTCGCCATCCGTATAACTATTACTCCGAGGACGAGGATTAACTGATCTGCAAGCATGGATATACTTGAAAAAATAGAAGGTCTGGAAGGTAAGTTCCACGAGATCAATCTCCTGCTCACCGACCCTGCGGTTATTGCCGATCAGGCGCGGTACGTGCGTCTCAACCGTGATTACCACGATCTGGAACGCGTACTATCCTCTGCCGGCAAGTACAAGCAGGCTGTGATGCAACTGGCGTCTGCCAAGGAAGTTTTCTTCCATGAGTCAGATCCCGAGATGAAAGAACTTGCCCGCGAGGAGATTGACTCGCTCGAAGCGCAACTGCCCGCACTTGAGGAGGATGTAAAACTCCAACTGCTGCCACAGGATCCAGAAGACAGTAAGAACGTAGTGATGGAGATCCGCAGCGGCACGGGCGGCGATGAGGCAGCACTGTTTGCCGGTGACCTGTTCCGTATGTACACCAAGTACTTCGAGCTCAAAGGATTCAAATACAGCGTATCCTCGTTCAGCGAAGGTGCAGTAGGCGGATACAAAGAAATCATCTTCAACGTGACAGGTCAGAACGTGTACGGCACACTGAAGTATGAGTCAGGCGTTCATCGCGTACAACGCGTGCCTGCCACCGAAGCGCAGGGGCGACTGCACACCTCGGCTGCAACGGTAGCCGTACTGCCTGAGGCTGATGAGTTTGAGGTGCATATCAACGAGGGAGAAATCAAGTGGGAGACATTCCGCTCAGGTGGAGCAGGCGGACAAAACGTCAACAAGGTTGAGTCCGGCGTACGCCTGCGATATATGTGGAAGAATCCTAACACCGGCGAGGTGCAGGAGATTCTGATTGAGTGTACCGAAACTCGTGACCAGCCTAAGAACAAGGAGCGCGCACTCGCGCGCCTGCGTACGCAAATCTATGACAAGGAGCGTCAGAAGTATATCGATGATATTGCCTCCCGCCGTAAGACAATGGTTTCTACCGGTGACCGCAGTGCCAAGATTCGCACATACAACTACCCGCAAGGCCGCATCACCGACCATCGTATAGGTTACACTGTATATAACCTTGCCGCGTTTATGGACGGCGATATTCAAGGTGTGATTGATGCCCTGACTGTAGCCGAGAACGCCGAGCGACTCAAGGAAGCCAATCTCTGATTACTAATTTCCGACATGTACCTGTTCTACGCCACCGATATTCCTTCTACTGTTGCCGTCGGGCAGCCGGTTGTGCTTGATGAGGAGGAGAGCGCTCACGCCGTGCGCGTATTGCGATATTCGGCCGGCGACACGGTATATATAGCTGATGGCCGCGGAACGATGTACGAAGCAGTCATCAGCAATCCGCACCCCAAGCATTGCGAGGTTGAGATTACCGCCATCAAGCCGCAGCACAAGCACCACAACGGGACGATTCATATAGCCGTAGCGCCCACTAAGAACATTGAGCGCACCGAGTGGCTAACAGAGAAGTGCACTGAGATAGGCGTTGATACGCTCACTCCCCTGCTCTGCCATTATTCCGAGCGGAAAGTTATACGCACCGACCGACTGCAGAAGATTGTTCTGTCAGCCGCCAAACAGAGTCTGTCGGCTTATCTGCCCCGTCTCACCGAGTTGACTTCGGTTAAGGATTGCATTCTCAACGCCACAGAGCAGCGGCGATATATAGCGCATTCCTCGCCCTGGACAGACAAACGCGACTTGCGCAGCGAACTGAAAGCATATAGTCAGCAATCATCAGGTAGCAGTGAGACATCAACTATTGTACTAATCGGTCCAGAAGGCGGATTCAGCGACGACGAGGTTCGTCTGGCGATGGAGCACGGGTTCATACCCGTCAGTCTGGGTGAAGCAAGGTTGCGAACAGAGACGGCGGCTATTGTTGCATGTATGCTGGTTAATTATGTTTGAGCACCTGATAGAAATCGACCGACAATGGCTACTGGCCATCAACGGTGCTCATGCGCCGTGGGCTGACACGCTGTTCTGGACAGTCAGTCAGCCATCCACGTGGCTGCCGTTGTACGCATTGCTGATAGTACTGCTGTTACTCAAGTTCCGCGGGCAGAAGGTATCCGTCGGTTCGTGGCAAATGCCGGCTGTATTGGTAGCCTTGCTACTATTCGCAGTGGCAGTAGGCGGTGCTGATGTGATTTGCGCACAACTGATCAAGCCTCTTGTTGCACGCCCGCGCCCCACACACGACGCCACGCTCTCGGCACTGGTACACACCGTGAACGACTACCGCGGCGGAGCGTACGGGTTCTGCAGCAATCATGCCGCCAACACCATGGCTTGTGCCACCCTATTCGCTGCTATATTCACGTACCGGCGAACCTGGTACGCACACCTATACGCCACCCTACCGCTCATGTCGTGGGTGCTGATTAATTGCTATAGCCGTATGTATCTGGGAGTGCACTACCCGCTGGATATATTGGCGGGCTTGGCAGTAGGAGCCGTTATGGCGTGGGTGATATGGCGGATGGGGCGATGCTATCTATTCCCGCCCGATGATTGCGAGCGCCGCTACTGCGGGGAATAGACTGCAGCCGTTCGTACTGAGAAGGAGTGAGTATGCCTTTGAGTTCGAGCAACAGACGGTTGATACACTCCACAGCCTCCTGACGACTGCCGGCTTGCTCGCGCCGCCGTACGTAACGCAGATGTACGCGGTAGATAGTATCACGAAGAAGTGAGTCGCTGATGTTCAAGTCACGCACGAGCATCTCTGTCTGTTTCATAGCACGCTCTTCAGCCGTACGGCGAGGCACAGACGGCGCATCTTGGGCATACACCAACGACGCCATAAGCGTTAACATCAGGATGATATACGTGCGAAGGAACTGAAGCATTACATACGTTCGACTACGTCAAACTATTAACAAAAATCGTGCCACACAACCTGTTATGCAAACAGAATGGCAAATAGCCCGACGATTATACTACTCGTCATCCGCCCACCGTACAGCCCGCCCGGCAGTTCGCGTGGCTCTGGCGGGTATAACGATAGGTGTTACGGTGATGCTGATTACCGTATGTGTGGTGATTGGTTTCAAGCAAACAGTTACCGAGAAAGTAGCAGGGTTTGGCGCACATATTCAGATTACCAGTTTCGACAACAACAACACCTATGAGTACCAACCTATCTTTGCGCCCGACTCCCTGCTTACCATGCTTGGCGGTCTGCCGCACGTCATGTCGGTCAATACATTTGCCACCAAGCCTGGCATGCTCAAGACCGGTGAGGCTTATCAAGGCATAGTGCTCAAGGGATTGCCGGCGGATAGCGGTCAGCAGTCAGTTGCAGCATGGCAGTTCTTTGCCGACAATCTGACAGAGGGAACATTGCCAACCTCGCCGAATGACATACTGCTCTCGCAGGACAACGCACGGTTGTTGAATCTGTCAGTCGGTGAGTCGGTGTTGTGCTACTTTGTAGGCGATGCGCTCAAGGTGCGCAAGTTCACCATCAGCGGTATCTACAGTTCGTCGTTTGCCGATTATGACAAGTTATTCGTGCTATGTCCGCTGCCCACAGTTATTCAACTCAACGGCTGGAGCGACACGCAAGTGTCAGGTATTGAGTTGCGTTTGGATAATCTTCGTCATCTCGACGAGACTTACGACTATGTATATTTCGCCGTAGCCAACCGTTTGGACGAAGAGGGAAGCGCCTATTATCCGCAGAGCGTCATACAGATGCATCCAGCCGTGTTCTACTGGCTGGATTTACTGGATATGAATGTGTGGGTGATTATCGTTCTGATGCTGGCTGTGTCGGGTTTCAATATTGTAAGCGGATTGATTATTCTGATACTGGATGCTATACCACTCATCGGTATACTGAAGGCTCTGGGTGCCAACAACCGGTTCATCCGACGTATCTTTATCCACGAGGCAACAATCCTGATTGGCAAAGGTATGCTATGGGGCAATATATTGGGATTGACGCTGGCAGCGTTGCAGTACTACCTGCACCTCATCCCTTTGGACGCCGCAACGTACTATGTTTCGTATGTTCCCATCTCGTTCCCATGGTTAGGACTACTATTGCTCAACATCCTTATCCTGGGCGTGAGCATGCTCACGTTGCTTGCTCCTACATCGATTGCCACACGCATCTCACCAGCCAAAGTTATGCATTTCGAATAATATCTACCAGATAGTTTACTTTGCGATGGAGTAATACAAATAGAGCGTGCTTTACTGCACGCTCTTTATTTGCAGGATTATCTGTTCACCAAGTTCGGATCTCTTACGTATATGTTCGAGTACTGCGAGCACAAACGCGTTACTCTCAAATCTGCCTCATATGCGTCCAATCCTGTGCACAGCAACGCTGTGACTTTAGTTGCTCAATCTCCGCTTGGGTTAGGTTTCTCACCCAATAATCAGATCTTCAAATCTTTTGTTCTGTTCACACAAACTTATATTCCGTCACCTGTCGGTACAATTGTCCCGGTCGCAGAACGGGTGAGGGGAAATCAGGATGGTTGACGGCATCCGGGCAGTTCTGTGCCTCCATACATACAGCGTGTTGCACGTCGTACATTCGTCCGCTCTTACCTATATTCTGCTCGACATAGTTGCCTGTATATACCTGTAGTGCCGGAGCCGTGGTATGCACCTCCATAGTACGTCCGTCGGCACTGACTACAGCCACCTTCCGCAGGCTCGGGTCTTTCTTGTTCTGAGCACGTTCTTCTTCCGTGGCAGGGCGGGTTACGAAGTTATTGTCGATACCTCTTCCGGGAGCGAAGAACGGGTCACCAATGCGGTCGCCTATACGTACCGGCTCACGAAAATCCATCGGTGTGCCTGCTACGGGCAGTATCTCACCAGTCGGGCACGCCGTATCGTCAAACGGCGTATATTCGTCAGCAAGCACCTGCAGCACATGGTCATCCACCCGACCGCTGCCTTCGCCGGCAAGGTTGAAGTACGCATGATTGGTGAATCCGCACAAGGTCGGTGCGTCAGTTGTAGCTTCGTAGGTTATACGCAGGGCGTTATCACGCGTAACGGCGTAGGTTACCGTCACATCCATATTGCCAGGATAACCTTCTTCGCCATCCATAGCGCGGTAATGCAAGGTTACGGAGTAAGCCGTTTGGCCTACAACCTCCCAGACCTTCTCATTGAATCCCGAGACGCCACCGTGCAGGCTGTTCGTACCGTTGTTCACGGGCAGTTGATATTCCTTGCCGTCGAGAGTGAACTTGCCGTCCTTGATACGGTTAGCCACTCGACCTATCACGGCGTTGAAGTATGTCTCCTTGTTTCGCCACTCGTCGAGAGTGTTGAAGCCCAGTACGACATCGGCTTTCACGCCTTGATTGTTCGGTACGATGAGCGACACAAGTTTAGCGCCGTAGTTGGTGACTTGCGCCACCAACCCCGACGAACTTCTAAGTGTGTATAGCCCCATGCGCATCTGACGTTTCTTGCCGCCTTGCACTACGGGGAGGATTGTGTTGAATGATTGCTCGTTTACCATATTACTCAAGTCTTCTGGCACCATCCGAAATTTCTGCGACATAGAACTCCGGTTTGATACCTGTGATACGCTCGTAGTTCTCGCCTACCTGTTTCTTGAACTGCTCAATAGCCTCATCTCTTACCAGCGAAACAGTACATCCGCCGAATCCTCCACCGGTCATACGGCTTCCGAGTACGCCGGGCACTTTCCAAGCCTCTTCTGCCATGGTGTCAAGCTGCAGACCTGTCACATCATAATCGTCACGCAGGCTGACATGGCTGGCGTTCATCAGTTTGCCGAACTTCTGAATATCGCCGGCTTTCAGCGCCTTGACGGCATCGGATGTACGTTGTACCTCTCCTACCACGTGGCGTGCTCGCTTGTGTGCTACAGGATCGGTTATGGCGTTCTCAATCTTCTCAAACTCTGCCACTGTCAGTTCAGCCAGGTTCTTCAGTTCGGGCTTAACCTTACGCAGTTGCTGCAATGCGAGTTGGCATTGTGCCACGCGGTCGTTGTAAGCGCCAGAGTCGAGATGGTGAGGCGAATGGGTATTGGCTATCACGACCTTGATGCCATTGAGCTTCACGGGCACATGCTCAAACTCCAGCGTATCGCAGTTGAGATGGATGGCGTGATCCTTTTTGCCCCACGACGAGGCGAACTGATCCATAATACCGCAGTTGACGCCTGCAAACTCATGCTCGGCTAACTGCCCTATCTTGGCAAAATCGGTGTGGTTATAGTTGATTCCCAGATAATCATTGGCAGCAAAGGCTGCTACCACCTCCAGTGCGGCACTACTGCTCAATCCTGCTCCAGCAGGAACATTGCCCCAGATGAGTACATCCAGTCCTTGATCGAACTTATGACCTTGGCGCACGTACCAGGCAAAGCAGCCCATCGGATAGTTCACCCACGATTTGCCGGGCAGCGGCTCGGTCATCTTGTCCACCAGCACCTCTACCACTTCGGGCATGTTCAGCGATTTGAAACGCATCGTCTGTGTGCCATTAGGCGCGAGCAGCAGATATGTACCGAACGACAATGCGCACGGGAACACACTACCGCCATTATAGTCGGTATGCTCGCCAATCAAGTTAACACGTCCCGGTGAGAAATACACCGCGGTAGCCTCTTTGCCATATGCCTTTGCAAAGGCCTGTTTCAATTCTTTTATTTCCATGATATTATGATGATTAATTGTTATTGTTTGCTTGCTAGTCATGCTGCTTGACTATTGATTATGCAGCAGTTGCCGGCGACCTTCATTATTGTGGGACTTTCTCTTGTCTAGCACAACACATCTGCAAAGATACGAAAAAATATGCACATTTGCAAACTTTCCTGCAGAAAAAATTGCACTTTCGTGATTTTTTGAGTAGATGAATGCCATTGTATGCATAATAGCAATCAGTCTTCTCTGCGCGCAGCAGTCTTTTATCACTCTCGATATTCCTTCGGTGTTCCCTCGATATTCCTTCGGTGTTCCCTCGATATTCCTTCGACTCAACTCCGCGCATTCTTGTTCAACAAACTGCGCTAATTGGAGCGTGCAAAGTGCCCAAGAACTAAAAAAGACTGCCGAAGCAGTCTTTTCTGAGCCACTGGCCGGACTCGAACCGGCGACCCACGCATTACGAATGCGTTGCTCTACCAACTGAGCCACAGTGGCAAGCTATTTACCATTTGGTCATCAACAATGTACCATTTGGCGAAAAGCGGGTGCAAAGGTACAATAAAATGCGATTATTTGCAAATTTTTCACAAAAAATGATGAAGTTTAGCATTTTTGGAATAATTTTTGTAAATCGTAAATTGAAAATTGAAACTATAACTCCACGACAAGACCTATTTTGAGATTGAGGACATCCATACTGCGAACTATAACCGTATGCGCAACACTTTGCGTAGGTACGATTGCGGTTCAAGGTGATGAGATACGCACCGTACGCACCCGATACATAGTAGCCGAGACAGGCGAGTGCTACACTATGCCCGAACGTCCCGTGCTGTTTGCGCGGGAATCATCGGACGGCAGAATAGAGCCTCTAACAGCCGAAGGCGATGTGAACGGGCACGTGCTGGAAGTGTCGTTCGACGAGATGAGCCAGGATTTTCGCCAATACACCTACACCTTACGCCACTGCGATGCGTCCGGCAAGCCTGACAATCTCGCTTCGGTGGAATACATTGAGGGATTCACCACGCAGGACATAACCGATTATACACCCTCGCTGAATACGCGGCAGGTATATACCCATTACCGGTTCTTGTTCCCGAACGACGATATGAACCTCAAGTTGAGTGGCAGGTACGAGATTAGCATATACGAGGACGGCAATCCGGAGCGCGTAGTGGCACGCGTACCGCTACTGGTATCCGAAGCGAGAGTGCGAATAGAAGGCAAAGTGCTATCGACAACAGACATTGAGCTCAGCGGCCGATACCAGCAGTTGGAGATAGAAGTGACGACTGACGGCAGCAGTAGCAATCTGCGGGAAGATTACTTCATAGTAGTACAACAGAACGGCCGTCATGACAATCAGGTTGTAGCCCCCACACCAACGTTCGTTGACGGCAAGTCGCTACGCTGGCAACATAGCCGACCGCTACTATTCGAGGGTGGCGACGAGTACCGGCACTTCGATGCCTACTCGACCTACTATGCCGGTACAGGCATCGACCGTATCGTTTATGAGATGGGGGACTATCATGCCCTGCTCAACACAGACGAGTTGCGAGCCGGGCGGCCGTACTCCCACGAGTTTGACGTGAACGGACAATATCGCGTACATGCCGAGCGTGTGCAGGACGAAGAGACCGAAGCGGAGTATATGTGGGTGCACTGGAGACTGAAGGCAGACCAACCGTTCTTCGACGGTGCGATATACGTAGGAGGTGACTTGTTCGGAAACACGTTCAGTCTGCGTAACCGCATGGATTATGACCGCGACATGAAGTGCTACTACCTGACTGCACCTGTCAAACAAGGCGGTTACGACTATCAGTACTGGTTTGTACCGAAATCAGCAATCAGCAGCCGGCAGCCAGCAGCCAGCCTGCTACGCACCGAAGGTTCGCACTGGGAGACACGAAACGAATATACCGTATATGTCTATTACAAACCCTTCGGGGCAAGATATGAGAGGCTGGTAGGAGTAAGGACAATCGACAAATGACAGTTGACAAATGAAGTGGCGGACAGAGATTGATATACCCAAGAGTACGTGGCAACTGACCACAGACAACCGGATACTGCTCATCGGCTCATGTTTCACCGACAGCATAGGCAGTCTGATGCAATCGCACGGTCTGCACGCCGTGTGTAACCCTACAGGCGTGCTGTACAACCCGCTGTCCATCCTGCAGTCGCTGAGCGGCGATATGCGCATCGAACTGATAGAGCAGGACGGACTATACCACTCGATGTCACACCACAGTTCATTCTCGGGCACGGATAGCGAACAGGTGTTACGACGTTGTCTGGAATCGCAAGCCGAACTCCACCAAGCCCTAGCTGAAGCAGACGTGGTAATGGTAACTTTTGGCACAGCGTACGTGTATTATCGCAACGGGCACGTAGTAGCCAACTGCCACAAACTGCCGGAGCGCGAGTTCACGCGCAGCAGACTGAGCGTAGAGGAGATAGTAACCGCCTGGCGACCGCTCATCTGCTCACTAAGCAACAAACACTGGGTGTTCACCGTCAGTCCCATACGTCATCAGCGCGACGGTATGCACAACAACCAACTGAGCAAAGCCACCCTGCTGATGGCCATCGACCGTCTGCAGCAGGAGTTTGCCGATGCGGTGACTTACTTCCCCGCCTATGAAATAGTACTCGACGAGTTGCGTGACTATCGGTTCTATGCCAACGATCTGGTGCATCCGTCAGAAGCGGCAGTTGATTATATCTGGGAGCGGTTGTGCGACACTTTTGTACCCCCGCAGACTTTGATGCAGATGCAAACCGCACACAAGCAGTGGCTGCGAGAACAACATCGATCATTGATAGAAATTAAAAATTAACAAATACGTATGAAATATCGCAACGTATTCTTTCTGCTGCTGGCAGTAGTTCTGATAGGCTGCCAACGCAAGCAACCGATAGTGATCCTGTATGAGAACGACGTGCATTGTGCCGTTGAGGGTTATGCCCGTTTGGCCGGTCTGCGCGATGCCGAACAAAGCCGAACGCCATATGTAGCAGTAGTCAGTTGCGGCGATTTTGCCCAAGGAAACACAGCAGGCAGTCTGACACAAGGCGAAGCCATCGTGCGGATAATGAACGCTGTGGGTTATGATTACCTGACTATTGGCAACCATGAGTTCGACTACACCGTTCCGCAGATGCAGCATCTGAGCGACATGCTCACAGCCCGGACGCTATGCTGCAACTTCTCGCGTTACGAAGACGACGACAAGGATGCTGACAAGGACGATGAAGATTTGTTCCCGGCTTATGCCGTGCATAACTACGGTGGCACGAAAGTTGGCTTTGTAGGTGTGGCTACGCCCTCCACCTTCCGCTCGTCGACTCCCACATACTTCGTTGACGACGAAGGTAACCTGTTGTACAACTTCCACCAGTCGGACACCTACCGTTGCGTACAAGAGGCGGTGGATGATGCCCGCGATGACGGGGCAGAGATTGTGGTTGTGCTTTCGCACTTGGGCGATGACCCTGAGGTGGCGTACTCGCGCGGACTGATAGCCGCCACTCACGGCATAGACGTTGTGCTGGACGGACACGCCCACCATGTACTCAACGAGCGTCTGGTGAACGACCGCGGCGACAGTGTCACACTCACATCAACGGGTACGAAGTTTGCATACATAGGCCGTTTGACCATTGATACCGACAACCGCATCACCACCGAGCTGCTGCCCGCAAGCGAATGCCACAGGATTAATCAAACCGTATGGGACACCGTGCAAGCCGTGCAACAAGAGTTGGAAGCGCGCGTGAATGCGCCCGTAGGCACCACGGCGTTTGCTCTGGCTGACCGCGACAACAACGACAACCGGCAAGTACGTCTGCAGGAGACGAACCTGGGTGACTTGATGGCAGACGTTGCGCGTTACACAACAGGTGCGGACATAGGCGTGTGCAACGGCGGAGGACTGCGCGCAGGACTATACAACCCGACTATCACTTACGGCAATATAGTCAGCATATGGCCTTTCAACAACACTATGCGCATCGTGGAGTGCACCGGTCAGCAACTGCTGGACGCTTTTGAGGTAGGCGTAGCTGCTCTGCCGCGTGAGAACGGCGATTTCATGCAAGTGAGCGGACTGCGTTACAGCGTTGACACACGCATACCCACATCCGTCATCTGGGACGAGAACAGAATGTTCGCCGGCGTAGGTTCAACTCGCCGCATTACAAAGATGGAAGTATTCGTTCCGACTGATGATACCCGACACTTGCTGCCCTATCAGCAGCAAGGCTGTTGGCAGCCCGTCAACCCCGAAACCACCTACACCATAGGCGGACAGAGTTATATCATAGCCTGCTCGGGAGCATCAGGCATGTTCGCTAAAATGCACCTGCAAGCCATTAACGGCGAGCCGCTCAACGACGTGGATGCCGTTTGCACATACGTACGCGCTATGGGCGGAACAATCAACGACGCCTATCGTCTGCCACAAGGACGAATAACCATCAAATAATCGCCCCTGTGAATAGCGCAAAGACCAGAATCCTATTTATCTGCCACGGCAATATCTGCCGTTCACCGATGGCGGAATACATATTCAAACATCTCAGTCGCGAAAGAGGCGTGGCTGAGATGTTTGAGGTTGCTTCGGCTGCTGTATCGACCGAAGAGACCGGCAACGACATCTATCCTCCCGCCAAGCGCAAGTTACGTGAGCACGGGATACCATTTGAGCACCACGCCGCGCACAGAATAACGCGTGCCGAGTACGAACAGTACGACTATATCCTATGTGCCGACCAAGCCAACATCCAGCGGCTGGCGTGGATAGTGGGCGATACCGAAAAAGCATCGCTGATGATGGAGTGGACAGACGGGCACATCGTAAATGGGGAAATCATAAATGGGAAAAAAGTAAGCATCTCCGACCCTTGGTACACCGGCGATTTCGAGCAGGCATATCAGGATATCTACACCTCTTGCCAAGCCATACTCCGGCAATTGACCGGCAGAATATAAAAAAATCAGTTTACGACCATTTTTCTGCTGAAAAGTTTGCAAATGTGCATTTTTTTTTGTACATTTGCAGCCCGATTGGTGTGACCGCGACAAGGTTATCACCGCATATGTATACAGATGAACGAATTTTTGGAAAAAGAAGAGCAGGTACTGCGTATGCTGAAAACAGTGTACGACCCTGAGATTCCGGTGAACATATACGACCTCGGACTGATCTACCGCATCGATATCTCCGATGACGGGATATGCTCCATTGACATGACTCTGACCGCGCCGAGTTGTCCGGCGTCCGATTTTCTGATGGAGGATATAAGACAGAAAGTCGGGACGGTGGACGGCATCAAACAGGTAGATGTGAAACTTGTATTTGAGCCGGAGTGGAACAAAGATATGATGAGCGAGGAGGCCAAATTAGAATTAGGATTTCTTTAGGGGTTGGGGATTGCATAGCAAGTATTATTAAATGATATATTTCCTCAGTGACGCACATATAGGCAGCAGGGCGATGGACGATCCAAAGCACCAGTTACGGTTCGTGGATCTGCTTATGCAATTGTCGCAAGATGCAACGGCTATCTATCTACTAGGCGACATCTTCGACTTTTGGAGCGAGTACGTCTGGCCGGACAAATCCAAAGAAGAATATCGGCCGCTTCTAAACTGTCTCAAAAGTTTGACTGAGCGAGGCATAGAAGTGCATTACTTCATCGGCAACCATGATATCTGGACGTATGGATGGTTAGCCAGCCAAACAGGCGTGACAGTACATCGGCATGCCGAAGTGACGACCATAGCCGGCCAGCAATGCCTGCTCGCGCACGGCGACGGGCTTGTACCGCACAATTACCTTGTGCAGTTTCCGAAACAAGTGCAGAAAAGGATTCGATCGTTTATGCTACTCAGAGCTCTCTTCCACAACCCTGTTGCCCAGACACTGTTCCGCATCGTACCTCCGGCATGGGGCAACAAACTCGGCTACAATTGGGCGAAACGTTCGCGACTGAAAGAGATGGCGAACCCCTGCGGCTACAAGGGCGAGAATCGTGAAGAACTGGTGCTTTACGCCAAAGAGAAGGACGCTGAGCGTCTCCAGTTCAAGGAGAAAAAATCTGCTATCGATTATTACATCTTCGGGCACAGGCATATAGAACTGGATCTGGAACTGGCAAGCGGCGCACGGGTGATTATCCTCGGCGACTGCTTCCGCCAATGGACTTACGCCGCTATGGATGAACAAGGAAAATTAGAATTACTATGCATACAAGAGCAGAACAATTAGCAGCCTTCGACCGGTTGCTGACAATCATGGACGAGCTCAGGGAACGCTGCCCGTGGGATAGAAAACAGACTTTTGACAGTCTGCGCGAGAACACGATAGAAGAGACGTTCGAACTTGCATCTGCTATATCCAGGCATGATATGACCGAGATCAGCAAGGAGTTGGGCGACGTGCTATTGCACGTGGTGTTCTACGCCAAGATGGGCAGCGAGACGGGGGACTTTGATATAGCCGATGTATGCAACCGGCTATGCGACAAACTGGTATTCCGCCATCCACACGTATACGGCGAGGCTGCCGCCGCTGATGCCGAGCAAGTGAGTCATCTGTGGGAGCAGGTCAAACTGAAAGAAAAAGGCGGCAACAAAACCGTATTGGGCGGTATACCCGATGCTTTGCCCTCACTCGTAAAAGCCTATCGAATACAAGACAAGGTAGCCGGTGTAGGATTTGATTGGGAGAGACGCGAAGATGTGTGGGCAAAAGTGCATGAGGAACTCGACGAAGTGCAAGCCGAACTTGCCCAACAGGACGGCGGACACAAAGAACAGGAGTTCGGCGACCTGCTGTTTGCGATGATCAATGCCGCACGACTATACAAGATACGCCCGGATAATGCGCTGGAGCAGACGAACTTGAAGTTCATGCGCCGGTTCAACTACGTAGAGGCCAAAGCCAAAGAGCAGGGCAAAGAGCTAAAAGACATGACTCTGCAGGAGATGGATGCCCTTTGGAACGAAGCAAAAGAAAACGAGCCCCGTTAAGGGCTCGCCCTGTGCGGCATAAAAGACTCGAACTTTCACTCCGTGAGGAACCAGATCCTAAGTCTGGCGCGTCTACCAATTCCGCCAATGCCGCTCGCGTTCGGCAAATCGTGCTATCGGATGCCGTACAAGGGGCGATTTGCCAAAGCAGTCGCAAAGATACAACAATTATTTGAAAAATGCAAGAGAACAAGCAATTTTTTTATCATACACTGCCAAATAATATCAAAATTGTTCACTGTCGTACGCAATCCGCGGTGGCCTATGTCGGCGTAATGATTGGTGCAGGCACACGCGACGAGAGGCCAGAAGAGAACGGGATAGCGCATTACATCGAACATTGCGTGTTCAAAGGAACAATGTTTCACTCTGCACGTCAGATCATCAGTCAGATTGAGGGTGTAGGCGGCGAGATCAATGCCTACACAACCAAGGAGGAGACTACATTTTACGCAGCAACGCTGAACGAGCATGTACCGCAGACGCTGAAGCTGATATCCGAGATGGTGCTCTGTCCGACATTCCCGAAAGCGGAAACGGACAAAGAGCGGATGGTGATATACGACGAGATTGAGAGTTACAACGACTCACCAAGCGAGCTGATCTACGATGATTTCGAAAACATGCTTTTCACCGGTCATTCTCTAGCCCAACCTATACTCGGCACCAAACGCACGCTACGCAATATATCCAAGTCGCCTGATCGCCCACGCGCCTGGATGGCTCAGCATTATCGCCCAGAGCGGATGGTAGTGTTCTGCCTAGGAGACATATCTGCACTGCGGTTCGTAAGGATGGTGGAGAAGTTGTTCGGCGATTACACGAACACGCTTCCGCCTGACAGGCAACTCACGTTTGCTCAAGAGCAAGATCAACAGCCACAATCTGCAACGTTCACCAAGCACACCCACCAAACTCACGTAATGCTGGGAACCCGTGCTTACCCTATAGCGCACAGCAAGCAGTTGCCTCTGTACCTGCTGAACAACATTCTGGGTGGCGGCAGCCTGAACTCACGGTTGAACATTGCTCTGCGTGAGGCACGCGGATTGGTATATACCATCGAATCGACCTACACGCCGCTATCCGACACAGGCTATTGGAGCACATATTTTGCCTGCGAGCCTGAACAGTTGGAACAATGTATGACAGTCATCCGCACAGAACTGCAGAAGTTGGTCACAACGCCCCTCACCCAACGCGAACTGCGGGCAGCCCTACGCCAGTTGCGCGGACAAATGGCCATATCGGCACAGAACGCTGAGAACAATGCCCTGAGTATGGCAAAATCCATGCTCTACCGCGGTTACGCGCCTACTTGGCAGGAAACATTTGAACAGATAGCTCAAATTACGTCCGAGCAACTACAAGAGGTAGCAAAAGACATTTTGAGCCCCGATAACTTGGTTACATTACAATACGCGTGACGCGTTTGGCACGAAATTTGTTACAACTATGAGCAGCACTTTGCATTTCAAAGAAATACAATCAACAAAAACTAAACAATAATGAAGAAGTTAATCATCTTAGCAGCCATACTTGGTTGCGCTATCGGAGCCAAGGCCGCTGACCCGCGCGAAGGGTTGAGCGAGTACAAACTCCCTAACGGATTGACAGTTATGCTCTGGGAAGATCACGACCAACCGGATGTAACAGGTTATGTGGTAGTACGTGCAGGCTCGATCGATGAGCCCCAGGAGTACACCGGTTTGGCTCACTATCTGGAGCACATGCTGTTCAAGGGCACACAGCGCATCGGTGCGCTTGACTGGGCAGCAGAAAAGCCCATCTACGACTCGATCATTGCTCTGTACGACCAGTACGCAGAAGCCACCGACCCCATGGTTCGTCAGGATCTGGCTACGCAGATCAACCAGTGCTCCATGCGCGAGGCGAAGATATCCACGACCGAGGAGTTCTTCAACCTGCTCGACCTCATCGGTGCAGAGGGCGTGAACGCATACACTTCGTATGACGTGACATGCTACCACAACTCATTTCCCGCCGCTGAGATGTACCGCTGGTTGACCATATTCTCCGACCGACTGATTAACCCTGTGTTCCGTACATTCCAGGCTGAACTAGAAAACGTGTTTGAGGAGTACAACATGTACGCCAATGACCCGCAACGTCAGGTCAGCAACACAATGTTTGAGAAGGTGTACAGCGGTCATCCGTACGAGCGTAACATTATCGGCAAGCCCGAGCACCTGAAGAATCCGCGTCTATCCAAGCTAATTGAGTTCTACAACACATGGTACGTGCCCAACAACATGGCACTGATCCTGGTTGGTGACTTCAACAGCGAAGAGGTTAAGCCGATGATTGCCGAGACGTTCTCACGGCTGGAGGCAAAAGAACTGCCGGCACGCGGCGTATATCCCGTGACGGATTTCACAGGCAATCCTTCGTTCAGTTACCGCATGGGTTACAACCCGATGGTCATCTGGGCATATCAGGGTGTGAAAGTTACCGACGAGGACGCTGACGCACTGCAGTTTGTATGCTTACTGCTCAGCAACGGAACAACCGGTCTACTCGACAAACTTACCATCGACGGTGATGTTCAATTCGCAGGCGTATCGTTTGACGCACGCCGCGACCAAGGTCGTATTTTGGTGCAGGCAGTACCATACTTCGATGCTAACCAGCGCCAGTTTGAATCGGATAAAGCCACCGAAAAGATTATCATGGCTGAGATTAACAAGCTCAAGACCGGCAACATTGCCGACTGGCAGATTGAGTCGGTCAAGAAGATGTACGACCAATCATACAAGACCGAGTTTGAATCGTCGTCTGCCAAGATGCAGGAACTGGTTAACTGCTTCACATATGGCATCGACAAGGAGCGCATCTTCACCACGAACGCCAAGATTCAAGCACTGACCAAGGAGGAGATTGCACGCGTAGCCAAGAAGTACTTCGACGCCGACCATCTGACCCTGAGTTTCGACGAAGGCAATGTCAAGCCTAACACGCTGCCTAAGCCGAAGATTGAGCCGCTGGATCCGGTTAAGAGTGCCGAGACTGAATACGGCAAAGCATTCAAGCAACTGCCCAAGGGTACGCTGAAGCAGACCTTCAACGACCTGAGCGAAGTTCAGGTAAGCGATGTAGCGGATCATATCAAACTCCACTACACGCCTAACACGAAGAACGATATTTTCACTTTGACGCTCCGTTACGGTATAGGTTCGGACAAAATGCCGATGCTCGACTACGTAACTACAATGATGAACTATGCAGGCATCCAGCCCGCTACGGAAGCACAGGAATTCAACCGTCAGATGGCTGCTTTGGGTGCTGAAGTCAGCTACGGATGCTCTGACAGTTACTTCACGATCAGCATTTCCGGCGAGGACGAGCACTTGCACGAGATCATGAACCTCGTCAACCGTCAACTTTTGTTCCCCAAACTGGATCAAAAGCAGTTGGACAACATCAAGAGTCAGGTGTTCTTTTCACGTCTGACGCGCACCAAACGTACGCCGATTCAGAAATCCGCTTTGGTAGCATACGCCCTGTACGGCGACAAGAGTCCGTACATCGACGAAGTACCGTTCGGCGACATCTGGCGTCTGGGATTGCCGCAAATCCAGTCGGAGATTGCCAAGGCTCGTACATACGCGCTCGATATCTTCTATTGTGGCACAATCCCTGCCGACAAGTTGGTAACCGAGATGCCTTTGACAGAAGGTATGCGCGCTTCGCAGTCGCCGATAGTCAAGGATCGCAAGTCATACGACAAGACAACAGTGCTCTTCCTGCCGGCGCAAGTACAGCAAGCTGACCTGTACTTCTACATCAACGGACGGAAGTATGACATAGCATCCGACGTAACATCCGATGCGTTTAACCAGTATATGTCCGGAGGCTTTACAGGTGTAGTGATGAACGAGATCCGTGTAAAACGCTCGATGGCTTACGCCGCCTATGGCGTTGATGCAACGCCGATTCTGCAAGGCAAAGACTGCTACTTCATGGGTTATGTAGGCACACAGAACGACAAAGTTGTTGACGCCATCGATGTATATATGAACATCCTGGAGAACATGCCGGTTGACTCAACCAATATCGACGGTTTGCGTACGGCACTCCGCCAGGCCGCACAGACAGCCAAGCCCAGCATGCGCGGCAAAGCTGGCTACTTCGACCGTCTTGCGACACTGGGATACACCGACGATCCCGCCAAGGTCAACAAACAGAAAATCGATGACCTGACATTTGCCGAGATTGAGCAGTTCTACAAAGACAACATCCAGGGCAAACCTGTAACCATCGTACTGATGGGCGACCCGAAGAAGATTGACCTCAAGGCTATCGAGAAACGTATGGGATGCAAGGTGACCAAGGTTAGTCCGACACGGCTGTTCGCAGACCTAGATATGGACTTCTAAAACGTCCGTAAAACATATTTTACTAAATCAGCCAAAGTGTCCAGCGCTTTGGCTGATTTTGTAACACGTTGGTGCTATTTATGGCTTAAATGATTACAAAGTGTAATTTTTTCGCAAAAATATTTGCAAAAATGAATATTTTATTATATCTTTGTGCGTTTTTTACCGTTTACGCGCGATAAATGCGCAATGCGGCTTCGTGAGCAGGCGAGACAAGGCGCTTGCTATTTGCAATGGAAATAATACAAATCTTGTTAATATGAGGAAATTTTTTGCACTATTAACGCTATGCTTGGTAAGCGTGTTTACTTTCGCCAACAAGCAGATTAGCGGTGTGGTAGTCGATGAAAAAGGCGAGCCAGTGATTGGTGCGTCAATTCAGGTAATCGGCACTACGTTAGGTACAATTACCGACATCGATGGCGCATTTGAGTTATCCATCCCCGATGATGTCACCACAGTCAAAGTATCGGCAGTAGGTATGAACGAGCAAACCTTGGAAGTAAAAAAGGTTATGCAAATCGTTATGACCGAAGCTACTATCGAGCTGGGTGAAGTGGTTGCCACGGGTTACGGTAACGTTACAAAAGGCTCATTTGCCGGTAGCGCACAAGCCGTGACGGCTGAAACCATCGAAAAGAAAACCCCGTCGGAAATCACCAAGGCTTTGGCCGGTGAGGTTGCCGGCGTGCAGGTTGTAACCACATCCGGCCAGCCCGGTACCAACGCCAGTATCCGTATCCGCGGTATCGGTTCGGTTAACGCCAGTTCGGCACCGTTGTACATCGTGGACGGTGTGACGTATGAGGGCGACATTTCATCGATTGACCCGGGTGACATCGCTTCAACCACCGTGCTGAAGGACGCCAGTGCTACATCGTTGTACGGTAGCCGTGGAGCCAACGGTGTAATCATTATCAACACCAAGAAGGGTAACTCCGGCGATGAGTCGAAGATTGACGTAGACGTGACATACGGTGCTAACATGCACCTGCTGCCATTGTACGACGTAATCAAAGATCCGCAAGAGTACGTTGAGATGGCTTGGAAGAGTGTCTACAACTCTCTGCCGGGTAGCGAAGACCTGCGCATTCAGAATGCCAACAAACAGTTGTTCGGCAACAAGGGTCTGCCTGTCATTTATAACCTTTGGGATAAGGAGGGAAACCAACTGATCAACGGTTACACAGGCAAGTTCCGCGACAATGTACATATGCTGGATTCGTACAAGAATATGTCATCCTGGGAGGACAACATCTTCCGTGTAGGTCAGAAAGCGCAGGCTACAGTACGTCTGAGCGGCGGCACACAGGGATTGCAGTACTACACCTCTATCGGTTACCTGAAGGACGAAGGTTACTATATCGGTTCGGACTATGACCGCTTCACAGCACGTTCGAACATTGATTTCGATGCCAAGAAATGGCTCAAGGGTAACATCAATATTGCTTACACCTATTCGTCGCTCAACAACCCGGGACAGGGCGACAACATGAACAACGGTTTTGCCTTTGTCAACGGTATACCTCCTATCTATCCGGTGCTGCTCTACAATCCTGACGGCACACCGGCTACCGACCCGAAGACCGGCAACTATGCATACGACTACGGTATGCGTGAAGGTAGCGGTCGTGGTTTCGGTAGCGGTATCAACCCTGCCGGCTCGCTGCTGTACGACAAGCAGAAAACCATCCAGCACCAAATATCTGCATCCGGTAACCTGACATTCAAGCTCTATAAGGATTTGAAATTGGACGTTACCGTAGGTTTACAATACTTGAGCGAGAACACCTCAGAGCTCACCAACAACTATTACGGCGATGCTGCCGGCATTGGTCGTATATACAAGGGTCAAGGCAACTATCTAAGTTTTGAAGCCAAGCAGAGTCTAGAGTACAACAAGTTGATTGGCGACCACACTATTCGTGCGCAGGCCGTTCACGAGACGAACTTCTTCACCGCATCCGTAATGGCCGGTCAGAAGAACCATATCGTTGCCCCGCAGAGCCTTGAGTGGGGTAACGCTGTGCAGAACGGCTACATGGACTCCTACACCAACCAGCGCACGATGGAGAGTTACATCTTCACCGGCACATACTCCTACAACGAGCGTTATGCAGCTACGGTTACCTACCGTGCCGATGGTTCGTCGAAGTTTGCCAAGGGGCACCGTTGGGGACACTTCGGTTCAATAGGTTTGGCTTGGACATTTACCAACGAAGACTTTATGCGTGACGTAGAACTGATGAAAGACGGTAAGTTGCGCTTCAGTTGGGGTGCTCTGGGTAACCAAGGTATCAGTTCCGACCTCTTCCAGGATCAATACACGATTGATTATGTAGAAGGTCAGTACGGCATAACCTGGATATACAAAGGTAACCCGAACCTGACATGGGAGAGCACCTCGCACTACGACGTAGGTTTGGAATTCTCGGTAGGCAAGTATCTGGACGTGGAGTTGGATTACTTCTACAAGTTTACCAACAATATGCTTATGCCGCAGTACAAGCCCGGATCAATCGGATATTCGTACGTATGGATCAACGGTGGCAAAATGTCGAACCAGGGTGTGGAATTCCAATTCAACGCTCACGCAGTTGACACCCGTAACGTCAAGTTGGATATCCGTCTGAACGGCGCATGGTACCACAACAAGATTCTGGAATTGCCTCCGTACAACGACGATGGCAGCGAGGAGATGAGTACCAACGGCGGTCTGACGGTAGGCAAGTCACTCTACGACTACGCGATAACCGAGTATGTGGGTGTTGACCCCGCTTCCGGTCAAGCTTTGTACGTTGGTTACTACGACAAGAGCAAAGGTAAATTCGGCTATCGTAATGCCGCCCTTATTACCGATGAGGAGATTGCAACACAAGGCGCCGTAGCCAATTACATCACTGACGTACACACCTATCGCTTGGAGAATCCCAATGCAATGATCGACACCGTGCATACAGCCAACGCTGCTTACTGCGGTTACGACTATCTGGGTTACTCAGCTGAGCCGATCCTGCAAGGTGGTTTCGGTTTCAACCTGGAGGCTTACGGTGTAACACTTGATGTATCGTGCAGTTACGGCATCGGCGGTTACGGCTACGATAACACCTACTCCATGTTGATGGACAACCAGAAGGTAGGTAACTACAACTGGCACGTTGATATGCGTAATATGTGGACTGAGACGAACACGGACACCAACATTCCTCGTCTGAACAACGGCGTAGATCCCTACACCAATGCCCCATCTACACGATTCCTGACTTCCAACTCCTTCTTGAGTCTGAACAATGTCCGTCTCGGATACAACTTCAGTAAGAAGCTGATTGAGAAGATCAAGCTCAACCGCCTTGAGCTCTACGTACAGGGTGACAACCTCGCCGTACTATCGGCACGCAAGGGCTACAACCCTATGGTAAGTTACACCGGTGCGTCAAACTCCTACCAGTACACGCCGCTCTCCACAGTAATCGGTGGTATAAAGATTCAGTTCTAACGGCGTACATCAATTAATCAACACGAAAATGAGCACAATTATGAATAATAGTTTCAAACAAGGCCTTTTGGCTCTCGCGGCAGTTATTGCCCTTGCTTCATGCTCTGACGATTTCTTGAATCGCTACCCTGATGGCAACACCATTAGTGCTGACCAATATAACAAACTCGACCTCAATACCCGCCTGACGGGTACGATGCGCGGTTTGTACTCGATGATTTATTCCGACAACAGTTCGGATCACGACGAATTCGGTCAGCGTAGTATCGATCTTTGGGGCGACATCCTTTGCGGTGACATCGCTGTTACCAACAAGACCTACGGATGGCTCTATCAAGATGAGCAGATGTATACCGTTATAGGTCGTACGGGGTATATATGGTCGTTCTACTACAAGATGATCCGCAACATCAACACGGCAGTGCGTGACATCTCCAACGCTTGCGATATTCGCGACAGTGTAGCCACTTTCGGTTTTCCGTCAGAGACCACCACACACTTCTACCGTCTAGAAGATGCCGAATATGCGCTCTACCTGGCTCAAGCACTCACATTGCGTGCATACGCCTACGGAAACCTTATACGTTGGTACACACCGGTTATCGGCTCAACCAACATGGGTAACTACACCATATCCACATATCCGTGTATCCCCATCTATATCGAGACGAACATGGAAGATCCCCAACCGCTCAGCAGCTCAGAGGATGTATATAACCGTATCTTCGCCGATATTGAAATGGCTATCCGTCTGTTCGATGAGTTCGGTAGCGAATATGAGAGTATTAGCGGCACGGCTTACCAGCGCGAAAGCAAACTTAGCGTGGACGGCAATGTAGCCCGCGGCTTGGCAGCTTACGCTTATCTGAGCGCTGCACCGTACTACACAGCTATCAACCCGACGACTGCTACCAACTATTATCAGAAAGCAGCCCAATATGCCGATGAGGTTCTGACCAGTGGTGCTTTCCGCATGATTAGCAACTCAGAGTTGACTACCACGGGCTTCAACGACGTGTCGAACCCAGCATGGATGTGGGGACAGGATGTAACCACAGAAACGGCCGGCGGCCTCAAGTCCTGGTTCGGGCAAGTGGATATCCACTCCTATAGTTATGCATGGGCAGGTGATACCAAGGTAATTGACGACAACCTCAAGGATGAGATTCCATTGTGGGATGCACGCTCCAAGTGGTTCAACGACGGCACAGCCAACAGCCGATTCAAGGGTTGCCCCGACGGCAAGTTCTTCTCGGCAGCATGCCCGACATCAACCAAGGATGCCGATATCGACCGCGAATGGTTGTCCGACAACATCTTTATGCGAATCGAGTCGATGATGCTCATTAAGGCAGAGGCTTACTATTATCTAGGCAACTATCCTGCTGCTGCGGCTGCATTGAACGAACTAACCGACCAGCGTTTGGACACCGATTATCCGTTCTACGAGGACGATTACAACGATTACAAAGCCAAACTGTCAGGCACGCTCGAGCTGAAGACCGCCATCTACTACAACTGGCGTATAGAAATGTGGGGCGAGGGTTATGGCCTGCAGACGTTCCGCCGTATGGGTATAGAGTTCGGTGAGCGTTCACGCGGAGGTAGCCACGACTACAACGCCGGAGGTCGTGTCAAGCCCACCGACGGCAATTTCAATATGGATATTCCTTCTTCGGAAGCAACATATAACCCGAACATCTAATTCTGTTCGGCAACAAGAAAACTCAGTTGGGTGAAAGTCCCACGATGTATAATCAAAATTATTAAATGTTATGAAAAAGGTACTTTTTGTTTTACCATTGTTAGGTGCATTGGTATTTGCAGGCTGTAAAGGCCCGAATCAACAGGAACAATCGAAGATTACCAGCGTAGTCGTTAAGCCTGAGAAGGCAACATTGGCTATCGGTGCTGAGATTACACTGACTCCTATCGTTACTCCTGCTGAGGAGAAAGGCGAGTTCACATGGTCGTCCAGCGACACTCTGATTGCCAAAGTTGACCAAGAAGGTAATGTTACGGCTCTTGCTGCCGGTACAGCATTTATCACAGCTACTGAGAAGGGCGGTCTTTCCGGCAAGAGTGAGATCAAGGTTACTTCGTATCTTGAGTCCTTCAAGTTCGGTGAGGGTATGGTATATGACTGGTCTCCCAAAGATACAGTTGGCGCACCTATCAGCACTATTACCGCCAGCGATGGCGAGACATTCAATGTGTATGCTTTGCCCATCAACTTTATGGTATTCTCCGAGGGATTCTATATAAGTGAAGACGGTTACTATTCGGGGTCGGAAGAGGCTCTGGTTATCGAGATGCCTTGTACTTTTGCATGGGGTCCTCTGAGCATCAACCCGGGCAAAGACCAAGGTGCCGTCTTTGTATACGGTCCGTGGCAGATCAAGAAAGACTCGTCTGATTACTACTTCCGTGCCGGTGAGCCGGGCGTATATGGCGAAGGCGTTCTTGAGAACACACTGAAAGCAGTTGACGCTTACAACCAGCAGAACTACACTGACTTCGGCGCTTACATGCGTTCGGCCGGTGAGGCGGTTTCCGGTACAACCATGACAAACTGGTCGTACGGCTGTAACGAGGACGGAACCAGTTGCGGTTACTCAACCAACTATGTAGCTGATGCTATTCTGGAAGAGGCTTACTTCTATGCAAATGGAAAAGGTTCAAGCAGTTTTATGGTAGCTCTGCCGTATTGCTCGTTCACCTTCCGTGAGCTCCGCCATGACTACGAGGACTGGTGGTTCGGCATGCCGGGTACGTATGACGAGGAGAATGATCAGATTAATCTCTCTGACCGCTCGAAGCTGTACATCTCCGATCCTATCGTGATGGAGTTTGGTCAGAAGCCGAGCAACGCTTCTCGCAACGTATATGAGAAGTTCCCCGAGACTATCCTGCCGTCGGAAGAGGTTATGGCTAACCTCAAGCGTCAAGTGGAAGAGAGCCACGCACGCGTACTCAACTTCAAGCATAAGTAATACCATTGCTTGACGTACGCTCAACTCGAGCGTAACAGACGCACAAACAATCAGCCCCGGAGGTGAACCTTCGGGGCTGATTTGTATACGCGCCAATACTTACGTTATCTTGCAAGGATTTTCTTGCCGTTGACGATATAGATATTACCCGGCACCATCTCACTGACGCGATTGCCCAAGATATCATAAATACCGCTAACTACCACATTGTTCTGTACATTGTCAACAGCAGTGCCGTTGTCCGGGCGGATAAAGCGGATAAACGAAGCCGATTGATTGTGCTCCGATTTCTTGAATGTCACCCACTCGTTGCCTGCTCCGTTCCATCCCCAGTTGAAGTGGAACAACGGATAAGCCTCAGCGCCTTGATAGGTCATATATCCGTCCATCACATACGCATGTCCTCCCTCACCGTTAGCACCGGAGGTATATACCGGACGACCGGCTTTGAACTCGTCAATCATAGCAGCGTGGAAATCATTATCGGTCAGAAAATCGCTTTTGTTTTCAAACTCAAGACCTATATGATAGCCGAAATATGTTACCAGAGCATTCGGCACAAGTTGGCTCAGCGAGCCACTGCCTTCCAAACCGTAATCCATCTCAACAGCCGCTCCGCAGGCTGCCATCAGTTTAGCCACCTCATCCGCCTCCTCTTCGGTATAGTCGTGACCGGCACCCGGGATATAAGTATGACGGATCTTCGACCAGTCAAAGGTAACACCGTCAAAGGTATAGGTAACCTCGATACTATTTTTAGCTGAAGTATATTTAACAGTGCCGGGCTTGCACTGCTCAGGATACTTGTAATAGGTCATAATCTGTGCCATCGCCGTAGCCACACAGCCGGTAAGACAATGTTGCCCCTTGAGCATAGGCGTTTGGCGATTGTAAGGTGCCGATTGATCGAACATAATATCACCGAGCAGCGGTCCGACGGAGTCCACAATTACCAACTCGCGTTTGGCAAAATCCTTGGGCAGGTCACCGGCTACAGGGATGGATTTCTCTCCAAGAAACGTCAACAACTCTGCTGACATATCAGCAGTTGTTCCACGCTCACCTACTGCCACAATTTCATCCTGCCCATCCAGCACAACATATCCGCCCTCCGGCAGGTTATACGCCCGCAATCCGCCAGCTTGTGCCAGCACAACAGCGCAGGCTGCGAGCATCAATGTGAGTACAAACTTCTTCATAATCTATGATATTTTATGTTAAACTTTTTTCGCTACGATTATTTACTTTGTGATAGCGATTTGACTGATTTCGGTTACAAAAATACAAAAATTATTCCATAAATGCAAATTACTGCCATAAAAAATGCCATATATTTGCAAAATTGATATTTTTTTTGTATCTTTGCGCCCGCTTCTTTGCAAACGAGTGCATATATGCACCAATTTGTCAGAAAAGCCCCCTGCACAATGAAACAGAGTTATAAGGTACGACGTTATATTTTTCTTCTTATTGTTCTGCTAACTATTGGTCAGCCAACCTGGTCGGTTGTTGCATGGAGCGGTTCAGGTGTTGTAGGCGACGAGTGGTACCATTATCGTGAAGACACAGCCTCTGTCGACACGCGCAGACGCGCTCCGCGTATCAACGCCGAACGTCGGCGTTCGCAAGCAGCCGTACAATCCACATTCCCATTGAAAGGGCAAGTGCGAAGCATCGTTCTGCTTGTAAATTACTCCGATATCAAATTCACAGTATCCAATCCCCGCGAAGCATTCCGACAGATGCTGAACGACAAGGGATACGCTGATCATGGCAGTACAGGTTCGGCATCCGACTATTTTCAAGCCTGTTCTTACGGTGCGTTCCAGCCTACGTTTGATGTTTTCGGGCCATACGATTTACCCAAGAAACGCTCATTCTACGGAGCCAACGACGAGCGCGGTAACGACAAGGATGCCGTGCAGATGGTGATTGATGCTTGTATGCTGGCAGATGCCGACGGAGTAGATTTCAGCCAATACGATTACAACAACGACGGCGCTATCGACAACGTGTTCATCTATTATGCCGGCACCAACCCAGCCGAAGGCGGGCCTGAAGAGGCTATTTGGCCGCATCGTTATGCACTGTACCGTAACGAAGTGACACTGGACGGCAAGCGACTGTACGATTATGCCTGTACCTCTGAATTAACCCTGATGACCAGCCGTAACGGTACGATGTGCGGTATAGGGACATTCTGCCATGAGTTCGGGCACGTTTTGGGCTTGCCTGATTTCTACGACACAGCCAGAGATGACACATATACCGTCGGGTCATGGGATATAATGGCCAGTGGCAGTTACAACAACTACGGATGCACGCCTCCCTCCTACTCTGCCTTCGAACGGTTCGCTTTAGGATGGCTTCAGCCCGTTCAACTGACAAACATTGGCGACTACGTTCTCTCTCCGCTGAATGAGTCTCCGGAGGCCTATCTGCTCGCCTCTATGCCGCACAATCTTTCGCACATGAACCCTGCGCCTACCGAGTACTGGCTGGTAGAGAACCGTCAGCATACAGGTTGGGACGAACCTGAACGCGCTATACCGGGTGTAGGACTACTGATATCACACATCTGCCACGTTGCCGGACGCTGGAACGACAACACCTACAACAATTTTACACCGTTGGGTTACGACATTTGCGAGGCATATAATCAGAAAGCCGTTTACGCTTCCGCTTCCGACACATATCCCGGCACGGCAGGTATTACATCTTTTACTCCCAAGCAGAGCAACGGTATAGATTTACCGGATTTGCAATTGTCAAAGATTCGCGGACAGGGAACAATGATGGAGTTTCACTTCGGCGGTTCTAACGGTCGCGGATTCGCAGTCAGTCCTTCCGAGCTGCCTCCGCTGACGAATTATGTACTCAACGGCAAGTCAGAGCCAATAGAGCAAATGATTGAGATTACCGGTTCGCAGTTGGAGAGCGAGCAGGTATTTGTTGCACTCGGCAACAGTATGTTCTCCATCAGTCAGGATGGGAAAGAGTGGCATAAAGATACATTATGGTTCTCTGCCACCTCTGAGCCTTTTGAGGCAACATTGTACTTGCGGTACGAAGGTACGCGCCTCTGCCGCCAGCAGGTGGCAAATTTGCACCTTGGAACCTCTGCACACACCTATAGCCATCAAGTGTCACTCATCGGTTATGCCGAACGTCCGACACTGATTACTGATATCGAGTTCTGCGAGCCCACAAGCGGTTCGCCTTACTCGTTTGTCATTCGTTGGAAGGAGCAAACAGATGCCGAGAAGTATTTTCTGACCCTATGCAAATGGTACAACGAGCCGAACGAGATGACGCAAGATTTTGAGTTGTTCACCACCTATGAGAAGATGGCCACCACTGGTTGGCAAAGCAACTTTATACGCACATCCACAACCTGCTACGACGGTCGTACAGCGTTGCTGATGACGACTGCAGGCGATGAGGTTATATCCGAGCGCTATCTATCGCCCGTTACCGAAGTGTCGTTTTGGCTGTCGCAATCTTACCTTGCCAGCGAGCACAACAGTGGCGGATTGTTGCGCCTGGAGGCCACAGCCGACAGTGAACATTGGCAGACTATAGCGGATTACAAACTATCTTCTGTATCCGCAGCAACTGTCAAAACTGAGTATTTCTCCGAGGATGAAGGATACGTTAAGTTCCGTTTCTATTGCGTCAGTTCGGCAGGCACAGGCGGCATACTGCTGGATGGTTTCAAGGCACGTACAGAACGTAGGTTTGAGTATGTCTATCGTGACGAAGAATATCCGATTTTTGCCCCTGCTGACTCCGTATTGATAAGCGGTCTACGTCCGAGCACCATGTATTCTTATCAACTGCGTTGCGTCGAGAATAAGGGTTGCGAACTGCACTCCACGCCACTGACTCCGCCACAATTTGTTACCACCTCCGCCGGCGAGAGCGAAACGAGCGGCAAGATGACAATCATTATCCGCGACAATGACATGAGCATCTATCTCAGTTCGCTGTTCGTACCGGGAGCGATACTATATTTCTACGATTTGGACGGACATCTGGTAACCACAGCCACGCCCGTTGTCGGCACAGACGAATGCCGGTTGCCACTCGGTTTGTTTGAGCGAGGCAAACAATATGTAGTCAAACTGATGAACAACGCCACATCCGCCCCAAAAATGAACCGTCGCCAGCAGTACGGCAAGATGGTTATTCCGGTCATATGATTCAACGAGTAGCCGTATATTGTTCCGCTTCTGACGGTGTGCCGCAGCCATACAACGATGCAGCATATCGCTTGGGACGATTGTTGGCGGAAGCGGGCATCGAGGTTGTATATGGCGATGGAGGCATAGGGCTAATGAAGTGGCTTGCCGAAGGTGCGCTGAGCGCAGGTGGCAAAGTGACCGGCGTCATACCGCAGTTTATGGTAGAGCAAGGCTGGAACAATCCCCGCAGTACGCAGACCATTGTCACAGCGTCGATGCATGAGCGCAAAGCCGCTATCACTCGGATGGTTGACGCTATGGTAGCACTGCCGGGAGGCGTGGGTACGATGGAGGAACTATTCGAGTGCCTGACATGGAAACAACTCGGTTTGCACGGCAAGCCGATTGTGATAGTTAACACCGACGGGTTCTTCAACCCTATACTCGCTGCCCTGGATAAGATGGCTTCCGAGCGGTTCATGCAGCCCGTTCACCGCAATGAAATGTTTACTGTAGTCAGTGAACCCGAGCAGGTTCTGTCGGCTATCGCAGCTGCACGGACGTGGGGCGAGAACATGCGTGACCAGGCTCGTACGGTGTAAATTGTGTAATATGGCTGAAGCAGGCTTGCATATTTATTCTGGACTATCCACGGTGTGGATGCCATGGGTATGTCTGGCAATGGTTATATTGCTCTGGCTCAGTTGCATCATGCAACCACGCTATCTGCGTGGCTTGCTCAGCAACAGTTTCGGCTCATTCACCGTCAATGCAGCCGAACAGGCACCGAGTATCGGTTCACAAATAGCACAATGGCTGTTCAATTGCACCGTTCCGGCTATATTCATCTATACACTGGCTGTACAGGAAGCGATGCACGGCACCGAACTATTCGGAATGATTCTGCTGCTATCGCTACTGACAGATGTATTTCGCACGATAACGGCACTTCTGCTCCAATACACATTTCGTTTTGGCAAGCAGACAAGCCTCGCCTACATGCGCTACTTCTCGCTCAGGTCGTTGTTTACATACGTGGAATTTGCGCTTGTATTACTGCTGATGTACACCACCCCACAGTTGCCATGGCTCATCGTGCTGGGACTGTTGACCGTTGTATATATGATTATTCTGGGGCTACAGTGGGCAAAACTATTCTGCTCATCCGTATTGGATGTGGTGAGTCTGCTCATCTACTTGCTGACCGTGGAATTATTACCTACAGCACTGCTGTTGGAAGCAAGCAAACAACTATATTTTTTACAACCGGCTTAAGTATTACAGTTACGGATTTTTATGACAAAAAAGATTCTAATTACGCAGGTACGCCCTGCGGGTGAACACAACCCCTACGACTTGCTTGAGCACCATCACGAAGTACGTGTGGATTTTCAACCCATGGTGCAGATGGTCGGATTGACGGGCAAAGAGTTTCGTGCACAGCACATCAATCCGCTGGATTACACGGCTGTCATACTCAACTCAAAGATCAGTGTGGATCACTACTTCCGTATCTGCAACGAACTGCACATTACCGTTCCGGAAACGATGCACTACTATTGCATCAGCGAGGCGGTAGGCAACTATCTGCAAAAGTATATCGAGTTCCGCAAGCGGCGTATATTCTTCGGCGAGCATAACTCGTTTGATGATATCATTCCTGCCATGAACAGGCGTCCGCAAGAGAAGTACCTGATGATTGTGGGCGAGAATTACACCGACGAACTCATCAAGATGTTTGCCGAGCACAAAGTGATTGTCACCCCTGCAGTTATGTTCAGGCAAGTGGCGTACAGTTGGCCGAAAGACAAGCCGTTTGACTACGATATTATCGCCTTCTTTACCGCTTCCGGTGTTCGCGCCTTTATGCAGAACTTCCCCAAGTTTGAGCAGGACGAGAACAAGGCGTTCTTCTGCTACGGTGCCAACGCAGCCCTAGCCTTGACAGAGGCCGGCTACACGGTAAACGGCATCGCACCCGCACCGGGCTGTCCGTCGATTCTGTCGGCTATCGAGCAATACCTCTCCCAAAACGGATAACTGACCGGATTGTCCATGGCTAACAAATTTCCCAAAGCAATGCGTTTGTGCGGCGATATCCGTATAGCAGCCACACGTTCACAGGGCAAGCGATATATCGTATGGCCGCTTCGCGCGCATGTACTGAAGGCAGAGGGAAAGTCGCAAGTGATGGTTTGGGCACCCAAATCGCTACACAAGCACGCTGTAGACCGCAACCGACTGCGCCGACTGATGCGTGAGGCGTACCGACTGAAATGCGAACCGCTCAAGCAACTGGAAGCACAAGGACGGGCACTACATATTGCAATCTACAATATGGACAAAGAGATGCCTGATTATATGCAGATAGAGCGCGCGATGAATAAATTGATTGGCAAGATTGTCAAAGATAATACGAGTAACCAAGCCATCGAGGAGCAGAAACCATGCGAATGATTATCCGCCACATATTTCTGCTGCCGGTGTATTTTTACAAGACATGCATCTCGCCGTTCACACCGCCATCGTGCCGCTACACGCCCACATGCAGCCAATACATGGTGGAAGCCGTAATGAAGTACGGCATTTTCCGTGGCGGATGGCTCGGTATCAAGCGCATCTTGCGTTGCAATCCATGGGGAGGTTCGGGTTATGACCCTGTCCCTTAAATATATCAGCCAAAATTTGGCTGATCGAACAAAAACTATGCTACGAATAGATATCATAACTTGCTGTCCTGAACTTTTGGAGTCACCGCTCAACCACTCCATCGTTCAGCGTGCCAAAGACAAGGGATTGTGCGAGATCTATGTCCACAACCTGCGTGACTACACGCTCGACAAACATCGCAAGGTCGATGATTACGCGTTCGGTTTTGGTGCGGGAATGGTTTTGCAGATCGAACCTATTGACAGGATTATTACCAAACTGACCTCCGAGCGGCATTACGACGAGATTATCTTTACTGCACCGGACGGCGAGCGGTTCAACCAGCAGGTGGCTAATCAATTGTCGCTCAAGCAGAACCTGATTATATTGTGCGGCCATTACAAAGGTGTTGACCAACGAGTACGCGACCATCTGATTACGAAGGAATATACGATTGGTGATTTCGTTCTCACAGGCGGTGAGATGCCTGCCGCCATCATGACCGACGCTATCGTTCGTCTGTTGCCCGGTGCGCTGGGTGATGAGACTTCGGCGCTCTCCGACTCGTTTCAGGACGGTTTGCTGGAAGCAGGGGTTTATACGCGTCCTGCCGAATACAAAGGCTGGCGTGTGCCGGATATTCTGCTGTCCGGACATCAGGCGAAGATTGACGACTGGCTCTACGAGCAGTCGCTGCAACACACCCGCGAAAGACGCCCCGATCTCTTGGGCGACGAGTAAGTTTTATCCACTTTAACACCACTCTTATGCACCGTATTCTCACATCATTGTTGTTGCTGGCCTGCACGGCAGGTCTGTTTGCCGTTTCACCGTCGGGAACGCTGCCTGTGATGTATATCACCACCCAAAACAAGCAGGACGTTTCCCGTGAGACACCCGTCGAAGCCACTATGTATGTCACCGCCTATGGCGATTATCCGGCTCTCGGGAGTGCATCCAACCAGATCCCTCTTACCATTCGTGGTAGAGGCAATTGGACGTGGACAGCGTTTGACAAGAAACCCTACAAGATTGTTTTCGCTCAGGGACAAGGACAGAAACTGCTGGGTATGCATAAGAGCAAGCACTGGGCATTGATGGCTGGAGCAGACGACTGTCTCGGCTTTCTCAAGAATACGGTCGGCTACGCCCTATCAGAGCGAATCGGCCTACCCTACACGCCCCATCAAGTGCCTGTGGAACTGGTGCTGAACGGTGATTACAAAGGTCTGTACTTTGTAACAGAAACCGTGCGCATCGACAACGACCGTGTAAATATCCACGAGCAGCAGGACGGCGAAACAAAAGCCGAACTGATTACCGGCGGATGGCTGGTGGAGATTGACAACTATCCTTCTGAAGGCAACGTCACTTTCCGTGAACATAACGGCGAACAGGTGATGGTTACTCCGCAATCACCGGAAGAACTATCGTCTGTACAGCGCACGTATATATCGAACCAACTCAATGCGCTCAACGATGCTATCTACGGTCAAGGCAGCACGCCTTTGGCAGACATTCTTGATCTGACAGACGCCGCACGGTTCTATCTTGTACAGGAGATTATGGAGGATTGCGAATCGTACCACGGCAGTTGCTATCTGTACAAAGACCGCGACTCGACCGACACGCGCGGCCGTCAAGTTGTGCCCAAGTGGCATTTCGGACCGGTGTGGGACTTTGGCAATGCGTACGACCGCCATCAGGAGCGATTCATATACGACAGTCCTACGTTCACACAGATTTGGGCGGAACAACTCTACCGGAACGACCTGTTCTATGAGCGCGTACAACAACTCTGGTACCAATATCGCCAGAGCGGTCATAAGAAGGTGTTGGCAGATATCGATGCGTTTGTGTCGGCAATAACTTCCGCCGCCAAACGCGACGCCGAGCGATGGCAGAACAGCAATGTGCGCACCAACGGCGATATGTCCGGCAGAAAGAAGGAATTTCTCAACCTGCTGAACTGGCGTATTGACTGGCTGTACAAGAAATGGGGTGAAGGCGATAGTACGCCTATCACAGATGATGTTCCGACAGTTCTCTCCGAGCCTGCTCCTGCCACTATCCGTCTTGTTGACGGGCAACTGCTCATCCAGCGTGACGGGCAGACGTTCACTATCACCGGTCAGCCGGTAGAATAAACATACATGACTATGCAAACATTACGATTTTTGCCAAGCATTGCGCTTTGCCTGATTATGATTACCTCATGCACACACAACTTATCAGTCATTTCTCCCGCTACGGTAGCCTCGCTGCAGAATGAGTTGACTGAGCGCTGTTCGGCAGATGCCGCACAAGCCGTGCTCATCGAGCGCGGTGTGAGTCAGGCTGCAGCGTTGTGGACAGCCGATGACGGATCGGAACAGGAGTTCTGCACATTTGTTCGCGAGAACTATTGCGACACCGACAGTCAGCGTCTGGCACTCTTTGAATCGCTAAGCCGGATATTGGAGAACATCTACCAGTCGGCTGACCTACTGACGGTTGACCTGCTCAAACCCACGCAGCTGACCAATGCTTCCGAGCCGCAGACACCGGATTGGATTATGTCGGGATATAGTCCGCTGGCACATTTCTCCGACGATATGTTTGCCAACCGTCTGGCTTTTGTCAGCATACTGAACTTCCCGCACTTCTCCCTGGAGGAGAAGAACACACTGGGCAAGTCGTGGACTCGCCAGGAGTGGGCAATGGCTCGCATGGGCGACGTGTTTACCACACGCGTACCTGCGGCTGTCAATGCAGCATTGGCGCAGGCTAATGCCGATGCCGAGAACTACATAGCCGATTACAACATCTACATGGGCAATCTGCGCACCGACGATGGTCGGCAGTTGTGGCCGGAAGATAAGATTCTGCTCAGTCACTGGAACCTGCGCGATGAGCTCAAGGCATTGTACAGTGACAAAGAGTCCGGTCAACAGAAGCAGGAGATGATCTACCAAGTCATGCAACGTATAGTCCGTCAGGATATACCGCAGCAGGCAATCAACAACCCCGACTTCGTCTGGCAGCCATACAGCAGCCAGGATGCCGCCGAGCCTTACACCCGCTACGAGCGCATTCTGGCAATAGCCCACGCGTTGTTTGAGGAAGACAAATACTGTCCTGCTGCACCTACGGGCATCGAGCGGAACTTTGAGGAAGGTGTGGAGATTCCCGCCGCCGAGCTTGACAGTCTGTTCCGCGCGCTGGTCGGTTCGCCCGAGGTCAAAGCCGTAGCGTCTATCATCCGCGAGCGGCTGGGACGCGAACTCCGCCCCTATGATATATGGTACGATGGTTTCAAAGCCCGCGCATCGCTCAACGAGGACGAATTGACTGCACAGACCCGCAAACTCTATCCCGATGCCAACGCTTTTGCTGCCGACATGTGGCGGCTGCTCACGCAGATGGGTTTCTACAGCGAGGATGCACGAAGCATAGCGCAACATATAGTTGTCGAGCCTGCCCGCGGTTCGGGTCACGCCTGGCCTTGTCTTGGTCGGAAGGAAGATGCCCGTTTGCGCACACGTATCCCTGCATCAGGCATGGATTACAAGGGTTACAATATCGCCGTTCACGAGTTTGGACATTGCGTTGAGCAGGTACTGGATATGTACTTCATAGATTATTACATGCTCTCCGGCGTGCCGAACACAGCTTATACCGAAGCGTCAGCGTTCCTGTGGCAACACCGCGACCTGCAACTATTGCCACAATCGGCAATAGGCCATCAGTCATCAGCCATCAGCCGCGAAGCAATACTGGATCAGTTCTGGTCGATGTACGAGATTATGGGTGTCAGTCTGGTTGATATGGCTATGTGGCAGTGGATATATGCTCACCCTGATGCCACGCCCAAGCAACTCTGCGAAGCCACGCAGCAGATTGCCAAGGATATATGGAACGAGTATTACGAGCCCGTGCTTGGCGAACATGACTGCGTGCTGCTGGCTGTTTACAGTCACATGGTCAACGCGCCGATGTACCTGCCGAATTACCCGCTCGGACATATAGTACAATATCAACTCGAGGAACATCTGGCACAATATACTGACCCGCGGGATTTTGCCAACGAGTACGCCCGCATCTACCGTCTCGGACGCCTCACGCCCAAGCAGTGGATGATTGAGGCTGTCGGCGCTTCGCCGTCCGTCACGCCGATACTCAACGCCGTCAAGAATTGCATCAATCAGGGTGTATAAGGTATAGAGTTCATTTCGTGCAAATCCCTTGAAATTTTAAGTGCCGCGAAATGGGGGTTAGTATTTGATATTATTGCATTTGCAAGCGCAGTCATCTTTATAAGGTCTAGGACACTCTAGGTAAGGGTTCTTTTCTGTCCGTTTGAAGGTTCTAGAATCGCTGCTAAGAATAACACGGTGAGCACGGGAAGCAAAACCAACGTACCACCATAGTAGGGCGAAAGTAGGGTCGTTGTCGACCAATTAGAGACCTATAAAGCCATGACGAACTATTACAAATATGCGGCTGGCAAACGGCTGTGATTTGTAGTATCCATTTCGCACAATTGAGCGATCTGTGAAAAAAGTCCCGCAAAATTTGCATTTGTGGGATTTTTTTTGTACCTTTGTCGGCTTTGTGTGCGTACGCACGTGTCAGTACGCATACATACGATGCGCGCAAAGCACTAGATTAACAATGCAAAACAACGATTATGATTGAATATATCTATGGTGAACTGTCGGAACTGAGTCCGACCTTGGCAGTGATTGAAGCAGGCGGAGTGGGCTATGCCATCAACATAGCGCTGACAACATTCACACAACTGTCAGGCAAAGAACGCAGTGCCAATGCCGTCGGTCAGCAGTGCCGGCTATACTGCACAGAGATAATCCGCGAGGATACGCATGACCTGTACGGTTTTTCCACAAAAGGCGAGCGTGCACTATTTGAGATGATGATGACCGTGAGCGGTATCGGCGGCAACACCGCCCGACTGGTTATGTCCGCCTACTCCGCCGCTGACATCCGTCAGATTATTGCCACAGGCAACGTGAAAGCACTGAGCGCAATCAAAGGTTTCGGCCCGAAGACTGCGCAGCGACTGATTGTTGACCTGAAAGACAAGGTACTAAAAATTGATCTGGGTGATGATGCTCCCACGAACCTGTTCGACGAGCAGTCAGCCACCGCCGACTCCGAGATAAAGACCGAAGCCGTGAGCGCACTGACGATGCTTGGTTTTGCCGCTGCAGCCAGCAGCAAAGCCGTGGACAAGATCCTGACGCAGAACCCGCAGGCAACGGTTGAAGCAGTTATCCGCCAAGCCTTGAAACTTTTATGATTTTGTTTTTAAGAGGCATCTTTTGCTTATTCTTTCATCTTCAGCGAATAAAGTGAAATAATCGTACGAGGCTTGTACGAGATAAGAACAGTCTGTTATCTTTTAAATAAAAAACAATACGCCTATCGGAACATCTCTAAACGGTATTTGGGAACACTACTATTACTTCAAGAGACATTTTGAACAACAAACATCTATATATTTTTCTCCTTTCGTTGGCTCTGCTGATGAGCAATACGGGTTGGGCACAGTTGCCCGACTGGCTGGCACCGTCGTCGAGCGCAAACAAGCGCCGCCCGGAACCAACAGCCACGCAGCGTAGCAGAAACAACCGGAACTCCAAGGATTCCAAGGAAGATAAAGACAACAAAGATTCCAACGATTCCAACGACAACCGGTCTGCTACTCCTGCCACCACACCTGCTACCACCGCCAACGAAACCGCAACCGGCAATGCGCCTGTCAATCCCGCCCTTCCTACAGCCGAGGGCGATAGCGCCATACGTGGTACGATACAGTTTGAGGACACTCAGGCTACAGAGGTTGAGTACAACCCCAACAACGGCTATTACATCATCCACACGAAGATAGGCGATGTGGACATCGCCACACCTTACCTGCTCAATCAGGACGAGTATCTGCAATACAGCGAGCGCGAGCAGATGAACCGCTACTGGAAACAAAAGATAAGCGAGGTGGAACACAGCAACGAGCGGAAGTTCGATATAACGGACATGAAGTTCAATATCGGTCCCGCAGACAAGGTGTTCGGTCCCGGCGGTGTGCAACTGAAGATGCAGGGTTCGGCAGAGTTGCTGTTCGGATTCAAGCACCAGTACATCGACAACCCATCGCTGACCGAGCGTTCGCGTAACAATAACATCTTCGATTTCGATGAGAAGATTCAGGCCTCCGTCAACGGCAAGGTTGGCGACAAGTTGAACTTCAGCCTCAACTACAACACCGAAGCGTCGTTCAGTTTCGACCAGCAGAACCTGAAACTCGGGTACAAAGGTAAGGAGGATGATATCATTCAGTCGATTGAGGCAGGTAACGTGACGATGGATTTGAACAGCAGTCTGATCCGCGGTACGCAAGCACTGTTCGGTGTGAAAGTTGGTCTGCAGTTCGGCAAACTCAAGATACAAGGATTGATATCACAGCAGAACAGCGAGAGCCAGAGTGTCAGCAGCGAAGGCGGCGCACAGATGACAAAGTTCGAGGTGGGCATATCCGACTACGACGAGAACCGACACTTCTTCCTCAGTTACTTCTTCCGCGACCAGTACGAGACAGCCATGCAATCGCTGCCGTACGTAGCTAGCGGCGTGACAATCAACCGTATAGAGGTGTGGATAACCAACAAACGCGGCACGTACGACCAGGCACGAAACATCCTTGCGCTGAGTGACCTGGGTGAGAACAACGACAGCCACATCAGTCTGAACAGCAGCAACACGCAGCAATGGACTACCACTCCCGGATACACTGTGCCTACCAACAAAGCCAACAGCGAGTACGATGCCATACTGAGCATCGACAATGTGCGCGACATACAACAGATGACATCCGTGCTGCAATCGGCCTACCCCGACCTGATTGGCGGTGAAGATTATGAGAAACTGGAGTCAGCACGCCTACTCAGCAGTTCGGAATATACGCTGAACAGCGCTCTCGGTTACATATCACTCAAGAGCGGGTTGAACCAGGACGAGGTACTGGCAGTGGCATACGAATATACGTACGCCGGTAAAGTGTACCAGGTGGGTGAGTTCTCTACCGACAAGATCGGTGCTGACAGTACGCAGACCGGGCAGAAAGCCCCTGCACTCATCCTGAAGATGTTGAAGGGCAGCAACAACGCTCCCAAGCACAAAGGTCGCGGCACATGGGATCTGATGATGAAGAACGTGTATTCGCTGGGCGTGACATCGATGACGAGCGACAAGTTCGAATTGTACGTAATGTACCGCAACGACAGCGTAGGTACCGAACTGCAATATCTGCCCGAGAGCCGCATACAAGGCAAGCAACTCCTGCGCGTGATGAACCTTGACCGTCTGGACAGCCGTAACAATCCTTCGCCTGACGGCAAGTTCGACTATATAGAAGGCTACACCGCCCTATCCGGTAGCGGACGAATCATATTCCCTGTACTGGAGCCGTTTGGCACCTATCTGAAGCAAGCCATAGGTGATGATATGGTGGCTGCCAAATACACGTTCCAGGAACTATATGACTCCACACTGGTGAACGCACAGGAGATGACGGAGAAGAACAAGTTCAAACTCGTTGGCAAACTCAAGGGATCGAGCGGTAACGAGATACGACTGAACGCGATGAACGTACCCCGCGGTAGCGTAACCGTGACCGCGGGCGGTGCGACGCTGGTGGAGAACGTGGATTATACGGTCGATTATACGATGGGTACAGTGACGATCCTCAACCAAAGTATCATTGACAGCGGTACCAAGGTGGATGTAAAACTGGAGAACCAATCTACATTCTCCATGCAGCGCAAGAGTCTGTTCGGTCTGCACGCGGAGTATAACTTCACCAAAGACCTGATGATAGGCGGAACGATCATGCACCTGCACGAGCGTCCGCTGACCACGAAGGTGAACTCGGGCAGTGAGCCGTTGGCAAACACTATCTGGGGCGTTAACGGCGCATGGAAAACCGATATCCAGTGGCTGACCAATGCGATTGACAAGATTCCATGGATAACCGCAACCCAGCCATCCACCTTCAGTCTGAATGCAGAGTTTGCGCACCTCATACCCGGTCACACAAAAGATGTCGGCAAGGTAGGTACAGCCTATATCGATGACTTTGAGCAGACGATGACGGAAATCGACATCCACTACCCGAGTTACTGGCGTCTGGCGTCAACGCCGCGCAATGACGAGCGTTTCCCCGAGTACAACTACAACAACGATATACAGTACGGCAAGAACCGCGCATGGTTGTCGTGGTTCACGCCCGATCCTATCTTCGGTTACCCGCAGTCGAACACGCCGCAGCACATCAAGGACGATGTAGATGCACTGAGTGACATGCGTACACGACTGGTATATGAGCAGGAACTGTTCCCCAACCGCGAGACGCTGGCTAACGAAGACCCGAAGATTGCTACACTCAACCTGAGTTTCTACCCGTCAGAGCGCGGTCCGTACAACATCTGCGCAGATGAGATTGGTTCCGACGGACGCCTCACCAACCCCAAGCAACGTTGGGGAGGTATAATGCGTCGACTAGACAACACCGACTTCGAGAAAGCAAACATCGAGTACATATCGTTCTGGTTGCTCGATCCCAAACTCACCAACCCAGAAGGTTACGAGGGCGACCTGTACATCGACCTGGGTGACATAAGCGAAGATATACTGAAGGACGGCAAGAAGTCGTTTGAGCACGGCTTGCCGACGAACGATATCGACGACACAGAAAAGACGATCTGGGGTCGCGTCAGCCGCACGACCAGTACGGTAGTGGCGTTCAGCAACGAGGCCGGTGCACGCGACAAGCAGGACGTAGGTCTGGACGGATTGAGCACCGAGCAGGAGTTTGCGTTCGAGTACCGCGGAGCACACCCGTATGCCGATTACCGCGAAGCACTGAAGAACAAGGTTACCAGCGATGTATGGCAGCAGTGGCTGGATGATCCGTTCTCGCCCGCCAACGACCCGGCAGGCGATAACTACCACTACTACCGCGGCAGCGATTATGACCGCGATCAGGTTAGCATCATCGACCGCTACAAGCACTACAACGGCACGGAGGGCAACTCTCCGGAGACAGACCGAAGCACCGACGGTTACGGCACAGCCTCCACACTGCAGCCGGATATCGAGGATATCAACAACGACAACACGCTGAACGAGTACGAGAAGTTCTTTGAGTACCACGTTAGTCTGCGCGAAGCAGATATGCAGGTGGGACTGCAATACATAGTGGAGAAACTGACCACGAACGTGACTCTTCGCAACGGCAAGACGGAGACTGTGACATGGTATCAGTTCAAGATTCCATTGAAGAGCAATGACGTCAAGCGTGTGGGTACAATCCGCAACTTCAAGTCGATACGTTTTGCCCGTCTGTATCTGACAGGCTGCGAGAAAGAGATGCACCTGCGTTTCGGCAGCCTGGATCTTGTACGCGGTGAGTGGCGTAACTACAACCAGGGACTGTACCGCAACGAGCGCACGAAGAACTACAACGAGCCATCACCTTCGGGTTCTGCCCTGATGGATGTGCAGAACGTAAATATCGAGGAGAACGGCAACCGTTCGCCTATCAACTATATCCTGCCTCCGGGTATCAGCCGTCAGACCGACCCCGGGCAAGCGCAACTGATTGCACAAAACGAACAGGCGATGGTTCTGCGTGTACACAACCTGCCATTCGGCGACGCACGTGCTGTGTACAAAAACACAGCCTACGACATGCGTAACTACAAGCATCTGCAGATGTTTGTTCACGCCGAGAAACTGGAGGCTGAAGATGCCAACCTGAAGGATGGTGACCTGACGTGCTTCATCCGCTTGGGTACTGACCTGAAGAACAACTACTACGAGTACGAGATTCCGCTGGTACTCACGCCCGCAGGCAATTACAACAACAACAGCGAGCAAGACCGTTACAAGGTTTGGCCGGCGGAGAACATGTTCGACTTCCCGTTCTCGGTACTGACCGATGCCAAGATGGCTCGTAACAAAGCCAAACGCGCCGGCACATCCGACGTGGGTAACACTATCCCCTACGTGATGTACGATGAGGCGAGCGGTAAGCCGCAGAACCGCATAACCGTGCTGGGTAATCCTACGCTGGAGAGCGTGGAGAGTATCATGATCGGTGTGCGTAACGCCAACAGCCATGAGGAACGTTGTGCCGAGATCTGGGTGAACGAACTCAGGATGAGCGAGTTCAACGAGCAAGGCGGCGTAGCAGCAATGGCCAACGCGGCACTGAGCATCAGCGATATAGCGCAACTCAACGTGGCAGGACGACTGGAGACAGCAGGCTACGGAAGCATCGAGAGCAATGTGCTGCAGCGGAACATGGACAACAATTACCAAGTTCAGGTCAGCGCTGCGCTGGAGGCAGGACGTCTGTTCCCCGAGCAAGCCAAACTGCAGATTCCGCTGTACGTGGCATACACCAATCAGACGATCTCGCCTGATTACGACCCGCTGGATACAGATATCAAGCTCCGCGAGAACCTGGAGCAGTACAACACCAAGCAGGAGCGTGACTCCGTAAAGACGATGAGTAACACCGTACAGGAGAGCACATCGTTCAGCGTGACGAACCTGAAAGTGAATATCCATTCGAAGAAGAAAGATATGTTCTACGACCCGGCTAACTTCAGTCTGTCGGCATCGTACAACAAGCAAAACGAGCACACGCCCGAGATGGAGCGCAACCAAACCATCGAGGAGCGCGGACAGTTCAACTACGCGTACTCGTTCAACCCGCAGCCGTGGGAGCCGTTCAGCAAAGTGAAAGGTGTGGACAAAGTGAAGATAATCAAGGAGTTCAACCTGTACTACCTGCCGCAGTCATGGTCGTTCAACACAGCCATGCAGCGTAACTTCTCGCAGATGAAGATGCGTGATTTCAATCAGGATCAGGCAGGGCTGAACAAGATGGATATAACCTTCAGCAAGGACTTTACCTGGAGTAGAAACTTCGACTTCAAGTATGATCTAACACGTAACCTGAAGTTCTCGTTCCAGACGGCAATGAACTCGACGGTTGACGAGGGTTATTACACGCCTGAGATTATCCGTGACTACGGTTTCACCAACGATTACTACGAGGCATGGAAGGACACTATCCAACGCAGTTTGGCTAAGGGTGGTACGCCGTACACCTATCAGCAGGTATTTACCGCTACGTGGAACATACCTATCAACAAGATTCCGGGATTGGACTTCATTACCGCCAACGCCTCGTACAACGGCACGTACAACTGGGCGCGTACCGCTACGACCTCAGCGCAGCAGAACAATTTGGGCAACACTATCACCGGTCAGCGTTCGTGGCAGGCAGACGGTACACTGAACTTCGAGACGTTGTACAACAAGTCGAAGTACTGGAAGAACATGACGCAGCGTTACACCGGACGCCAACGCCAGAAAGCCTTCAAGCAGAAGACGTACTCCGAGACCGTAACGCTCACTGCCGGTGAGGCAAAGACGATTACTCACCGCCTGGGTTCAGAGTTGATTGATATCGAAGCCACAGACAGTCTGGGGCATAAAGTGCGGGTAAAGATGGTGCCTTACGGCAACACGAAGGCCACTATCACCTCGCCCGTGAGCGGCTCTATCACACTGAAGATGAGCACTATCAACCCGAACAAGCGTACGCCTGCGCAAGTCACGGGTGACATGTTCGCCTATCTGGGAACGATGATTCGCCGTGTACAAGTTACCTACCGCGACAACACTTCCATCACAGTGCCGGGCTTTGCTCCGCAGGCAGGATTTATGGGTCAACGCAAGGTGGGCAATCTGTATGCCCCGGGTTATGATTTTGCATTCGGTTTCTTCGGCGATGACTTTGTGGAGAAAGCCAAACGCGAGGGTTGGCTGAGTGGCGACACGATGGTTGTGCAACCGGCTACGCAGTCACGTACCACCGATCTGGATATCAAGGTTACCCTCGAACCGCTGCCCGGACTGAAGATTCAGGTCAACGGCAAGCGATACATGGCAGAGGCTAACTCCATCATCTACTCCTACGACGACCTACAGGAACACATGAGCGGTTCGTTTAACATCACGCAGGTAGCTATAGGTACAGCGTTTGCGCGCGTGGGTACTCAGGAGGATAATTTTGCCAACGAGATTTACGACCGCTTTGTAGCCAACCGCGATGTCATGCAGCGTCGCGTACAGGCGGAATACGACAATATCACCTATCCCGATGCAGGCTTCCTGCGCGGTACAGTGTACGGGAATCAGGCATACAAGCGCTCGAACGGTACTGTCAGCCGCAACTCGGCCGATGTGCTGGTTCCGGCATTCCTGGCTGCCTATACCGGGCGCGACATCAACCGCATCGACCGCAATCCGTTCTTGAAGTTCTGGCAAATTCTGCCTAACTGGAGCGTGACGTACGACGGTTTAGGCAAACTGCCGTGGATGAAAGACAACTTTCGCTCCGTTACGCTGACTCACGCATATACCTGTAAGTACGCCATCGGTTCGTACTCGAGTTACTCGACCTGGGTAGGCGCAGCCGGCAAAGATAAGACCATAGGTTTCATCCGCGATGTGCAGACCGAGATTCCTGTTCCGTCGGCAGCCTACGACATCAGCAATGTAACACTCACGGAAAGTTTCTCACCGCTGATTGGTGTGAACCTGGCTATGAAGAACTCGCTGAGCGTGAAAGCTGAGTACCGCAAACAGCGTAACCTCACGCTGAACGTAACATCCATCCAACTGATGGAAGGCCACACAAACGAGTTTGTGATTGGCGGCGGTTATACAATCAAGAATCTGAACTTCATAACCAAGACTCCCCGTTCGGAGAAGAAGGTCAGCAATGACCTGAAGCTGAATGTGGATATCAGTTACAAGGATATCAAAACTCTGCTGCGCAAGGTGGAGGAAGGCATAACACAAGCCAGTGCGGGCAACCGCGTGTTTGGCATTAAGGTTAGTGCGGATTATGTACTGTCGCAGAAGATCAACATCCAGTTCTACTACGATCACCAGGGCACGACGCCGCTCATATCGACCTCCTACCCGATTAATACCGACAACGTAGGATTCAATATCAAACTGATGCTGACGAGGTAGTTGAGAGTTTGAGGGTTTGAGAGTTTGAAGGTTTGAGTGTTGAGTGTTGAGAGAGATGCTACGCGTTGGAGTGATAGGACCCGAGAGTACAGGCAAGAGCACAGTGTGCCGCGAGTTGTCGGAGCGTTACGGTTGGTGCTGGGTGCGCGAATATGCTCGCGAGTATGTTGAGGCTCTCAACCGACCATATACCTACGACGATGTTTTGCTGATTGCCCACCGCCAGATTGACGAACTTCGCAATCCTTTCGACACCCCGTCACCTATCACCGACAAGAGCTCGCAGAGTGCGTCACCGAGTGATATTGTGCTGTACGACACTGAACTGATTATCACCAAGGTTTGGATGGAGCACGTGTTCGGACGCGTAGCGCCGGAGGTAAAGCTGGCAATAGAGCAACAGCCGATGGATATGTATCTCATTCTAGCACCGGATATTGCCGCAGAACCTGATCCTGTACGGGAGAACCTGGACAAACGAGAATACTTCTTTCAGTGGTACATCCGCGAAGTAGAACAGACGGGACGACCGTACGCCATCATCAGAGGTGAAGGCGAAATACGAACGGAGCGCTGCGCTGAAAAAATAAAGAGTGCGCGTCGCCCACTGAGAGAAGAGAGCACTGCAATTAGAGAATAAAGATTGAAATGAACAAACGTAAACTATATATCATCCTAACGGTAGCCGTAGTACTGGTATCCCTGCTATGTGCAGGGGTGTACAAAGGCTTACGTCGTTACCATTACACACGCAGCAATCTCGTAAGTATAGATGGCGAGGAGCACGGGTACTTCGTTCGTCCCGACACACCGCTTGACAGTATTCTTGCGCGTGTGCAACGCGACTACACGATATCCTCCATGCACTCGTTCAGCAAAGACCTGGAGCGCGTAGGTTTGCATGAAGCCAAAGTGGGCTATTACCGTTTTCCCGCAGAGATGGGTGACCGCACGCTGATGATGCGTCTGCGTCAGGGCGAACAGACTCCTGTCAAACTCCGATTCAGTTACACCGTACGCACCAACGAGCAGTTGGCTTCGCGTCTGGCTTCGCAACTGTTAATCGACTCGGCGGCTATCATCAGTCTGCTGCAGAACGATACGTTCCTAACCAAGTACGGTATGAACAGCGAGACAGCCCGCTGTCTGTTTCTACCGGATACTTACGAGGTATACTGGACGATGACTGCCGAGCAGTTGTTAGAGCGGATGCACCGTGAGTATCAACGGTTCTGGACTGAGCGGCGTCTGGCAGAAGCCCGAGCGCTCGGGCTCACGCCACAAGAAGTATATACGTTGGCAAGTATCGTTGCCTCAGAAACGAATACCAAGTGGGAGTATCCCGTCATAGCCGGGTTGTACCTCAACCGCATACGTATAGGCATGCACATGCAGGCATGCCCGACAGCCGTGTACGCTACACGTAAGTTTACCGCGCGGCGTGTGACACACGAGATGACATCCTACCCTTCGCCCTACAACACGTATATCAATCCGGGATTGCCACCAGGACCGATACGCGTTACACCGGCAGAGATCATTGACTCTACGCTGCATGCAAGCAAGAGCAAGTACCTGTATATGTGTGCCAACCCGGACTTCTCAGGTACGCATGTGTTCAGCGAGTCGTATGCCAAGCATGCAGCCGTAGGACGACAGTATCACCGCGAACTGAATAAACGGAAGATAAGGAAATAGGAGAAATTACGAATTACGAATAAAAATTTACGAATTACGTAGAGTAATATGATACGCACTGCTCAGTTTACCATATCATCGACCGATGTACTGCGCTCACCGCAGACATCGCTGCCGGAGTATGCATTCATAGGCAGGAGTAATGTGGGCAAGTCGAGTCTAATCAACCGCCTCACTCGCCAACCCAAACTTGCCAAGACCAGTCAGAAACCCGGCAAGACGCTGCTCATCAATCACTTCACCGTCAATGCCGGTGCAGCTGATGCATGGGCACTGGTTGACCTGCCCGGTTACGGTTTTGCGCAGGCAGGCAAGGCGCAACGCGAAGCGCTGAAGAAGATGATTGAGCGTTACTGCCTGCTACGCGACCAATTGTGCTCGCTGTTTGTACTGGTGGATGCACGTCTGCCGTTGCAAGCTATCGACCGTGACTTTATGAACTGGTTGGGCGAGAACAGTATACCTTTTGCACTGGTGTTTACCAAAGCCGACAAACTGGGCAAGGAACGTCTGGCAGCCAACATCGAGGCATACAAGCTGCAACTAGCGGAGTTTTGGGAGGAATTACCGCCTACATTCATTACATCTGCCGAGACAGGTCTTGGCTGCGACGAACTGACCGCATATATCGAGAAAATCAACGAGGGAATCGGTTAGGGTTATAGGTAAAATTTAGGATTTCAAATTTCAAATTTTATCGGTTACGGGTTATTGAAAGATGATTTGGGAGAATAATGAAGATATAATTCTGAAGCAGTGCGCCAACACGTCGGGTGCTATTCAACAGGTGCTCAACGAGTGCCGCGAGTTGCGCACGCCATATGTGGTTATCACGCCGTCGATGCGCGAGGTGACTGCACTTCGGCGAATTATTGTACCGGTGAGCCGACTGGAGGAGGAGACCTACAAAGCGGAGATCTGCACGTATCTGGCGCGCAAGACCGGTGCACACATCATTCTGCTGCAAGCTCACGACTACGGCAGTCGTGCGCGGCAGAACGTAGGCAAGATGATTACGCACATTCAGGCAGTTATTGCCAAGACCGGCACAGATATCAGTTACGAGGTTGTTGAGGCTAAAAAAGACAGCAGCCGTGTTAACCGTGAAGCGGCAGAGCGCCAACGGGATTTTGTGGCCGACCTGATTCTACTTACCGCCAGCCGTGAATATGGCTTGGAAGATCTGCTATTCGGTCCGCAAGAGCGACATGTTATCCAGCGCGCTCTGGTTCCTGTGATGCTAGTCAATCCCCGTGATGATCTGTTCTCGCTATGCGACTGACGTGCCGGATAGTAGTGTCTATGGGCGTATAACGACGTACTTATCGCGCACTTATCACAGACTTATCACAAACTAATCACGCACTAAATTCTGTGCGTGATTAGTCTGTATATATATACGTAGTATATATAGTATCATTTTCATCGTTTATTCGGCAAAGGGGATATGCATTCCGAAGGCATAGCGGAAGGCATCGGTGTGCAGTATATGCTCCGGTGTGTCGAGCAGCATGCCTTCATTCTTCGGATACATGAGCAGCACGCGGTCGGCGGTACGAAGAGCGAGGTCGAGTTCGTGAGTAGAGATGAGAATCGTCTTGCCCTGTTCGTGCGCAATAGAACGCAGCAGGTTGAGCGTCTTTATGCGCGAAGGCAAGTCGAGATGCGCCGTAGGTTCATCAAGAAGGATAACCGGCGTCTGTTGGGCAAGTGCCTTGGCAATAAGAATACGTTGTTTCTCGCCATCAGAGTGGTCGTTGTAGAACGTGTCTGCAAGATCGAGCACATCCACCTGCCGCATAGCCTCATCCACTATCCGGTGGTCGGCTGCCGTCAGCGAACCGAGAAACGAGGTGTAGGGGTAACGCCCCATAGCCACCACATCGCGAACAGTGGCACTCTCCACACTCAAACGCTCAGTGAGAACGAGGGCTATCTGTTTGGAGCGTTCGGTGACGGGTGACGGGTGACGGGTGACGGAGTGAACCGGCAAGAGACTATATGTGCCACTGAGTGGCGGTTGAAGGCCGGCGAGTGTGCGCAGCAGGGTGGATTTGCCACAGCCGTTGGCACCAAGCAGGGCTACCAGTTCGCCATCAGCGAGCGTGAACGACAAGTCGTGCTGAATGGCACGCTTGCCGTAGCCGATAGATATATTTTCACATTTAATCATTCGTAGTAATACACGCGCTGCACACGGCGGGAGACGGAGGTGAGAACTTCGTACGGAATAGTGCCTAGACGGTCGGAGAGTTCCTGCAAAGGCAGTCGTTCGCCAAAGACCTCGACCGTATCGCCTACATGGGCATCTGTTCCGGTGACATCAACCATCGCCTGATCCATGCACACATTACCCACAACCGGACACCGTTTGCCGCGAACGATGACCTCGCCGCCATAGTTGGAGAAGCGTCGGTCGAAACCGTCAGCATAGCCGATAGGGATAACAGCGATCTGACGATCCTCGGTGAGCGTGGTGTGACGGCCATAACCGATAGTCTCGCCGGCACGAACAGTCTTGACAGAGAGAATGGTTGTCTGCAGCGAACAAACGTTACGCAGTTTGTTTCCGGCAAACGAAATACCATACAAGCCTATGCCCAGACGGCACATGTCGAACTGATAGGGCGTGAAGCGTTCGATACCTGCGGAATTGCATATGTGCTTGATTATCGGGTAACCGAGTTCCGCCTGAATGGCATCGGCACAGAGTTTGTAATAACCGATTTGCTGCAGGGTGAAGGCATCGAACTGAGCCTCGTCGCTGCCAGCCAGATGGGAGAACACCGAAGCCACACGCACGGCAAGGGTGCTCTGCAGACGCTTGATGAGTTGCGGGATATCTTCACGATAGAATCCCAAGCGGTGCATGCCGGAGTCAATCTTGATGTGCACAGGCACACCTTCCAAACCTTTCTCTTCCGCTGCCGTTATAACCTGCTCAAGCGAGGCAAACGAATAAACGTTAGGCTCGAGATTGTTCTCCAAAATAAGATTCATGGCAGCCACCTCGGGATCCATGATGATAATAGGCAAAGTAATACCTGCACGGCGTAGTTCCACACCTTCATCGGCAACGGCCACTGCAAGATAATCTGCCACCTTAGCGGCTTGCAGGGCTTTGCTAATCTCCAGACTGCCTGCACCATATGCAAAGGCTTTGACCATGCAAGTGAGCTTGGTGGTAGGCTTGAGCAGCGAGCGGAAGAAACGTACGTTGTCTACCAAGGCAGTAAGGTTGACACGCATAACCGTCTCGTGCGTCTGCTGAAGGATGCGACGGGATATTGTATCCTCGTCATAACCCAGTGCACGCATGACGGCAGCGCAAGTGCGGACGTTCTGATGCGTTGGATCCTCGATGACTGTCGGGCAATGGGTGAAGAGTTTCATCTTCTCTGCACGTTTGGCTTCCAAGTTGGGGAAGTTCTCGCCATGTTCTTCGCCGATGTACGTGATCACACCTATCGTAGGCCGGATAATAGGCTCCAGTCGTTCCATCTCACCGGGCATAGATATACCTGCCTCGAAGATGGCAATGGGCTGCGCAGTTTGAGCGCTGTCGCCTTTTGAACGCTGCGCTGTTAGAGAAGAGAGTTGCCATACAGAGAGCGGCACACCGATCTGCGAGTTGTAGGACTTAGGCGAACGGATAACGCGGTAGTCGTCTTTCAGCAACTCGTAGAGCCACTCTTTGACTACCGTTTTGCCGTTGGAACCTGTGATACCTATCACTGTGCCTGTGAACTGCGAACGCACATAGGCGGCGAGTCGATGAAGGGCAGCCAGACTGTCATCAACAATAAGATAGACCGCTTCGCTGTTTGAACATCCTTCGGACTGTTTGAATTGACTGCTGACAACAAACATCCGCACGCCACGGGCATACAGGTCGGGGATATAGCGTGCACCGTCGTTCTTTGCCGTTCGCAGAGCGAAGAACAATGTTTCAGCTGGCTGTAAAGCCTGCGACGAGCCTAATTGGCGGCTATCGGTAAGCAAGTAAGTTACCTCTTGGTCGGACGGTGTGCCGATAACCGAGAGAGGTTGGAGAGATGATATAACTTCTGAGAGTTTCATTGGTTGGTATTTATTGCTTCATCTCGTGATATGTCAGCAGGGTCAACGGTTGAGGGGATGTACATCATCTCGGCAGCTGCTTTCTCCTGCGGGAAAGTGAAATACGTACACGTACACTCACAGAGCACCTCGCCCGGAGTAAACAGTCCGTCGGCGTTCTTCGTACCGGGAGCACGTATCTCGCCATGCACGTATGCTACATTGCGACGCATCTCCTGCAGGTAGGCTCGCAGTTCAATATACGGATAGAGTGTGCTGACAGGTTTGTGATAGCGCGTTTCCATCTTAGCCGTGACACCGGCAGTCTGGAGTTTGTGGAATACTACCCAACCGCATACCTCGTCGAGCAAGACGGCTTGTATGCCGCCGTGCAGAGTGTTGAGCCATGACTGGTGGTTCTGCGTTGGGTGCCAAAAACTGACGATAGAGTCACCATCCTCATAAAAACGCATACGCGTACCAATAGGGTTATTAGGACTGCAACCAAAGCAGTTGTACTCCGGCATTGTAATCCAGGGATTCTTGAGAAGATTCATATTTGATTATAGATAAAAGTCGAAAGACCGTTTACTTCGTTCACTCAAAGACAAAAGCCTGGTTACTCTTTGAACAACACGGTCGTTTTTCTTTAGCGAAATGGTCTAATTGTGTAACAGTGTTTTTACAAACTGCTCGGCATTGAAGGGCTGTAGGTCAGTCATCTGTTCGCCGAGGCCGATGTAACGAACGGGTATCTTGAACTGGTCGGATATACCGAGCACGACTCCACCCTTGGCTGTACCGTCCAGTTTGGTGATAGCGAGCGAGCTGACCTGCGTGGCGGCAGTGAACTGACGAGCCTGCTCAAAAGCGTTCTGACCGGTTGATCCGTCGAGCACCAGCATCACATCGTGCGGTGCACCGGGTACAACCTTCTGCATGACGTTCTTGATCTTCGTGAGTTCGTTCATCAGGTTGATCTTATTATGCAGACGCCCGGCGGTATCGATAAGCACCACATCTGCTCCATTGGCTTTGGCAGACTGCAAGGTATCGAAAGCCACCGAAGCCGGGTCAGAGCCTTGCTGCTGCTTGATGACAGGTACGCCAACACGTTCACCCCATATACACAGCTGCTCGACAGCCGCAGCGCGGAAGGTGTCGGCTGCACCGAGATAGACTTTCTTGCCGGCTTGCTTGTACATGTACGCCAGTTTGCCGATGGTGGTGGTCTTGCCTACACCGTTGACGCCGACCACCATGATTACGTAGGGCGACTGTGCATCCGTCAAACTTGGCTGATTGCTGTTGTTGTCGTTCTCGGCAAGCAGAGCACAAGTCTCCTCCACAAGCATGCGGTTGAGTTCGGATGTGCCGACGTACTTGTCGCGCTTGACGCGATCCTGGATGCGTTCGATTATTCGCAGCGTAGTCTCAACACCTACGTCGGAGGTGATGAGTGCCTCCTCAAGGTCGTCGAGCACATCATCGTCGATAGTTGAACGACCGGCTATAGCATGCCCTATCTTGCTGAGCACCGAAGCGTTGGATTGCTGGAGTCCTTTGTCTAATGTTTCCTGTTTGGTTTTGCCACCGAATAGTCCGAAAAAAGCCATAAATACTTCTACGATTTAGTTATTTACCATTTTGTCATTTGTTTGTGTCCCAAGTAAGGGAGGACACTTCATGCCGATGGAGGGATATACTGTTCTATTATTTAATATACTACAATCTTTGCTGTATGAGTAAGGCTCCGGAAGTGATACGTAGCCGGCAAACGCCTTGCTGACCGTAACCTTACCTCCGGCAGCTACCTGCGTGGGATAAACAGTCACACCGTCAAGCGTTATATCCTCATCGGCCGCTGCCTTGCGGGACTCAGGGAAATCGTTGAATGTGTGGGCACAGAACTGGTCAACAATGCCGTCCTTGCGTGTAGCCACGCAGTGATAGAGATCGGTTGTTCCCTCCATAGGCGTCGAGCCTGTATATAGGCGATGAAGGGTTTCACCGGGTAGGATATTGTCGTTTTTGCACCACTGATACGCAGTATATATGCTGCCACCATTCTAAATCCGCTTGAGTTGTGAGCCTGGGAAATAATGGGCTAATATCTGCTCATAGGTAAAGCCACGGTCAGCCATCACTGCTGCACCAATCTGGCACAGGCCTACACCGTGTCCCCAGCCTTTGCCGCGCAGCACGAAATCCTTGCCGTCACGCTCGACATCAAACGCCGAACTGTACAGGTGCGAACGACTCAGCCACTTGCGGATCTCAAGTTCCTTGCCCACCACCATACGATGCTTGCTGCCGATGATCTCCAGTTCGTAGATGCGCCCTGACGGACCGCGCTTGACGGGCTTGAGTTCCTGTATATCTCCAAAGTCAATGCCCGAACGCTCACGAACGATAGCCGCTAACTCGTCAGCCTTGTAGCGAACAGTCCAGTTGTAGAAGTCCTGCGTCTCCTGGTCATAGTTGTTGAGCACCTGACTCAACACGCGTTTGTCGTTCGTATTGCAGTACGGACACTCCACGCTTTCCAAGTAACGGTAGTGATGAGGAGCCCAGGCGTTCTCAAACAGTTCGGTTCGTCCGCCGCACGACTTGTAGAACCGCGTGTCGCATATAGCATCGCCATCGGTCGGGTCAACGAGCACCAGTCCTCGCGTAGCCTCCACAGCCTGACGCACACGTGCCGCAGCCTCAGGGTGAGCATCACGGCGGGTTATGCCTTCGTAACGCTGACAGTGGTCATCCGCACACACATCGAACCCGACATGCGCATCACGCTCGTACCATACGATGCGACGTTCGGGCGTATCAACATACCCCTCGCGGCTATTGGCTTTGGGCTCTTGGCTCCGGGCTCTCTCCATCATCGGACGAAGCACCCAGGAACGGGAGATAACCGCATGCGCCTTCAGCAGTTCGAGCGAGGAGGTAGCACTCATCTCCGATGTGATAACCGACGACAGATAATCTTCCACATCCAGGGTATTGATGGCTGTTTGTGTGCCATCGCCATTGTCACGGATCTCCATCGTGCCCTCAAACAGTTGGTCTTCTGTCCTATCCCAGTGGAAGCCTATACCTATCCGCACATCGCGGAGCAACACTCCTTCCGGGCGTTGCTCACAGCGAATATGCGGTGCGTTCATTATACCTACTCTTATATTCATTGCTTCTTATTCATTGCTATACGAGCCTTCAACTCCCAGGTACGAATACGATCCTTATAGAAGTTGTTGGCGTTCATGGCTACTATATCGCAATTGGCGTCGGAATTGTCCTCCCAGCGGCGGCAATTGTACACCACGTCGTATATTCGTCCGATCTGGTGCTCGCGGCTCACGCGCAGTCCGACTGCATAATCCTCGCCATACTTGGTAGTGGGGAAGTTAATCGTACGCAGCAGCGGTGTATAGAACCCGCGCGGTGCACCCAGTCCGTTGATACGCAGGGCATTGTTACGGCCATTGTCAGGCGTCCACTCGCGGTGGTCGATGATACCCGGAGGCAGTATATTGCCATCGAAATCCGTCATACGGTACGTGCCTACCACCATAGCGCAGTTCTGCTCATGGAAGGCATCGATGAACTTCTGCACCGTGTTCTCGTCATAGTACGTGTCGTCGCTATCCAACTGGATGGCGAACCGTCCGCACTTAGGATGATGAAGTGCCACGTTCCAGTTGCCACCTATGGCATGCCACGATTTGTCTTGAGCGATGTAGATGAGATTGTCGTGTCCCTCAGCCACGATGGCTTTGATTTTGTCAACCGAGCCATCCTCACTGTTGTCGTCCACTACGATGACGTTGTACTTATACGGTGCGCGAACCTTCTGGCTGAGTGCACTGCGAATAGCGGTGTCGATAGTGCGCACGCGGTTCTTGCACGGGATGACTACCGATGCCTCGTACTCAAACTCGCCGCCCTGCATATCCACATCCTTGAACTTCGGTTCCAGGTAACCGCCTATATCTTTCAAGTGACGTGTCACGGCTTTCTCCATCTCAATCTGTACGCCACGGTTCTTGGGATCAACGTAGTCGAATAGTTTCTCTCCCGACTTGCGTGTATCCAGTTCAACGTCGTAGTACAGGTATTCATTGATGTGCTCCAGCGCACCTTTCTGACTGACTTTCAGTCGCAGGTCGTACAATCCGGCATACTCATAGGTGACATCCATCCGGCTGACAGCCTCCTGCAAAGCTGATGTGCGGTACAAGAGTACCGAGCCGAAATCAAAGTCGTCACGCAGAGCGCCTATCTGATAATCGATAACTGGGGCATTCGTTCTGATGCTACCCGTCTGGTTGAAGTGGTCGGAATAAACCATTGCTGCACCTGTATCCTCCATCAGTGCCTCCATGCGTTCCAGGGCGAACAGCACAAACGACAGAGTTGTGAACTTAGTGTAAATCAATGTGTAAGGGGTGTGACTGTATGCTGCCATGAAGCGCACATTCTCCGTAGAGCGGATATCTCCCTTAATCTGATGAACTTCAGCTACCAACGGCTGCTTGCTCAGGTTCTGCAGCGTGGTTTGAACTTGTTGCTCCGACTGATACGGAACGAAACATGTGATGTTTTTCATTGTGTTTAAATTTGATAAATGATTTTTCAATTCCTATTTTGAGTTTGTTTTGAGCAGATTTGCGGTTTCCGGTGAGGGAGTTCGGGGTTCCCAAAGAACTCGCTCGCATGGGGTGTCAGTTATGTGGAACATTATCACCGAAACGAAATCGCGAAGATGCCAAAAGAAACCGAAATTACAATGGATGATACTGGACGAAGGCCTCAATGGCTTCATAATTGGCTAATCCCAATTGCGCGTATAGTTCGGCTGTAGCGTGGTTTCTGTCCTCTGCACGCTGCCAGAACAGACGCTCGTCGTTACCCATGAACGGGGCGCTCTCCATCTGCGACTGATGCTTGAGAATGGTGTTTCGCTTGAAGCGCAACTCCTCCGGCGACATAGGTACAGCCATCTCTATCAGGTCAACGCCCCACTCCATCCATGCTCCGCGGTACATCCAGATGCGGCAGTTCTTCAGCCACTCGTCCCAAGCAGGTGAGTCCTTCAGGTCATCAATAGCCGCGAGCACAGCGTCGGTACATACGCGGTGCGTGCCATGCGGGTCTGCCAGGTCACCGGCCACAAAGATCTGTTGCGGTTTGACTTGCTTGAGCAGGTCTTCCACAATGCGGATATCTTTCTCCGTCAACGGTCCTTTCTTGATTGTGCCTGTCTCGTAGAACGGCAGGTTCAGGAAGTGTATGTGATCCAGAGGAAGTCCCATGTGGCGGCAGGCGGCAGTGGCCTCACCGCGACGGATAAGAGCCTTGATATCCAGAATCTCGCGGGTATCCTGGTCACCAATCTTCTCGTTGTTGAAGAAATGGATGTACTCCTCGTACTTCTTGTCAATCACTTTGTCTTCCGGCAGGTGCATAAGTTTGTAGCCCTTCATGAAGTCCATGAACCGAACGACCTCATCGTCGCACACGGCTATGCAGCCCGATGTCTGGTAAGCGATATGCACATTGTGTCCCTGCTTGATGAGTCGCGCGAACGTGCCACCCATCGATATAACATCGTCATCAGGGTGAGGCGAGAATATCACTACATCTTTCGGGAAGGGGTTGGCGCGCTCGGGACGATTGCTGTCGTCGGCGTTAGGTTTGCCGCCCGGCCAACCGGTGATGGTATGCTGCAGGTCGTTGAAGACCTTGATGTTACAGTTATACGCCGAACCGTACAAGGTGATGAGTTCCGACAGACCATGATCGTTGTAGTCCTTGTTGGTTAGTTTCAAGATAGGTTTGTCGGTTATCTGGCACAGCCATACGATGGCTTTGCGAATCAGTTGGTCGTCCCACTCGCAACTGGTTACCATCCACGGTTTGCTTATTCTCGTCAGTCGGTCAGCAGCCGACAGGTCGAGTGCCACATGTGCGTTTTTGGCGAGTTGTAATGCCGATGCGGGGCATGCCGGCGTAGCGTCACCCTCGATGGCACGTGCCACCTGTTCGGCTTTGTGATCGCCCCAGGCTACCATCAGAATCTCACGAGCATGGAGGATAGTGCCTATACCTATCGTGATGGCGCTCACGGGCACAGCCTCGGGCGTTCCAAACAGTTCGCTGGCGTCAGCGCGGCTGTTGTTGTCCAGCAGAACCAGACGCGTCTCGCTGTTGAACTGTGTACCGGGTTCGTTGAAGGCGATGTTTCCGCCACGACCTATGCCCAACAGCATCAGGTCGATGCCGCCCAGATCCTGTATCGTGCGTTCGTACGCAGCACAGGCTTCGATGATCTGCTCCTTGGCAAGCGTGCCGGGGATAGCAATCACGTTAGCCGGCAATATGCCCACCTTGCTGATAAACTGCTCCTCGAGTTGTCCCAGACAACCGGCATCCTCCTTCGGCAACGGGTAATACTCGTAACCTGCCACCAGCACTACATTGCGGAAACTCAATCCCTGACCATGCAAACGTACCAGTTCGGCAAAGATGTCCTGCATCGAGCGACCTGTCATCACACTCAGCACGAACTTCTTACCTTCCTTCTGACGCTGACTGATCTGATCGGCGATGTATTGTGCTACAGCGATAGCACCTTCCTTGCCTGTCTCGTAGATACGGGTCTTCACCTTCTCCATGCGGCTGACGCGAGAGAGTTCGAACACATCATCGGGTTTGTACAGTTTCTTCGCTACCCGACTGAGCGAAATCTGTGAACTTAAGTTTGTTCTCATGGTTTTATATTCGTTAAATTATAGATTTGTCTTTTTTTCCCTGATTTTGGATTTTTTGCAAGCAGATTTGCGGCTTCCGCAAAACCAAAATCAAAGTCGTTTTAGGGCGTTCTCCACGCGGCTAAGCACCTCATCTTTGCCCAGCACATCGGTTATTGCCCAGATATGCGGACCGCGTGCTGCGCCCACCAGACATATGCGGAAGGCATTCATCACGATGCCCAGACCGTAGCCCTGCTGCTCAATCCACGGCAGCACGGTGGCATCCAGTGCCTCGGCACTCCAGTCTGTCTGGGCTTTCAGCAGAGCAAGCAGTTCGCGCATGTGCTTCGGCGAATCTTCTTTCCAGCGTTTCTTCAGCGACTTCTCGTCATACTCCTCGGGCGCTACAAAGAAGAAGTTGCATTGCTCCCACAGTTCGCTCACGAACGACACACGCTCTTTCATCAGCCCGATGATATGTGCCACTTTTTCCTTGCCAATGTTCTGCACCGCACGCTCGCCGATTTTTTCAACGAGTATCGGTCGGAACTCTTCTGCCAGTTGCTCGTTCGAGCGCATTTGCAGATACTGGTGGTTGAACCACTTGCCCTTCTCATAGTCAAACTTTGCGCCTGACTTGCTTACTCGCTCCAGCGAGAACTGAGTTATCAGTTCGTCCATCGAGAACATCTCCTGGTCACCCGATGCGTGCCAACCCAGCAATGCCAGGAAGTTAATCACCGCCTCGGGATAATAACCGCTCTCACGGTAACCGCTGCTCACGCTGCCGTCTTTCTGGTTATGGAACTCGAGCGGGAAAACCGGGAATCCCAACCTATCGCCGTCGCGTTTGCTCAGTTTGCCGTTGCCGTCAGGCTTGAGCAGCAGAGGCAGGTGCGCAAACTCAGGCATCGTATCTTCCCAGCCAAATGCCTTGTACAGCAGCACATGCAGCGGTGCACTCGGCAACCACTCCTCGCCACGGATAACATGGGTAATGCCCATCAGATGATCATCCACGATGTTGGCAAGGTGATACGTCGGCAGTCGGTCAGACGACTTATACAGCACTTTGTCATCCAATATATTCGAGTTGATTGTCACATCGCCGCGAATCAGGTCATGAACTACTATATCCTCGTCCGGTTCTACCAGGAATCGCACCACAAACGGCTCACCGTTCAGGAAACGCTCTTTTGCCTGCGGGCAGGTCAGCGAGTTGTCCATCATGTTACGCGTGGTAGCATCATACTGGAAGTTCGGAATCTCCTTACGTTTGGCTTCCAACTGCTCCGGCGTGTCAAACGCCACGTATGCCTTGTGAGCATCCAGCAACTGCTTGACGTACTCCCAGTATATATCCCTGCGCTCGCTCTGACGATACGGACCGTGTTCGCCTACGCTCTCTATCTTCCCTTCGGCATTCATCCGCAGGCCTTCGTCAATCTCTATCCCGAGCCAACGCAACGACTCCAATATATACTCCTCCGCACCGGGCACGAAACGTGTCGAGTCGGTATCTTCTATTCTCAGTAACATATCCCCGTCATGCTGGCGGGCAAACAGATAGTTGTACAAGGCAGTACGCACACCGCCTATATGCAGAGCTCCAGTCGGCGACGGAGCAAAACGCACTCTAACTCTTCTTGTATCCATAGTTTATACTTTATTAATCGATAGTATTTTTTGATTCCTTATTTTCCGGTTCTCACTTCTCCCGTCACGGTATATTCTACCCCATTGCGGATGATCAGCAGCTGTCCGTTGCGAATGATTTTCCGGCAGTTGTCATTTATCTGCTGATTGTCCACAGCCGTCGAGCCCTCCAACGGGCGACGTGTATATCCCAGTTTGCGATCCATCCAGTCGATACGCATGCACAGGAAGTTCTTCAGTCTGTCCACCTCAGCCTCATACGAGCCGAGAGCCACGGGGTTCATATGCACGTTCTGCGACAGTATAGGCCAGCGCATGAAGTTCAGCCGCTGCGAAGCATCGAGTGCCCGTGCTGTGTTGTCGACAAACGTGAGCAGCGACAGGGTGTCGATGCCCAAGTTACGCGCCTGATGCCAGTACTCGGTCATCTCATCGCGCGTTCGCTGGTCGGCATACACGATGTGCCGCGTGAACGTCTCCGCGTTGCTCGCTCCGGCAAAGATGAACTGCGTATGGCTGGAGGCGGGATAGATACGATAGTCGTTGTCGAATGCTATATCGAAGTCCCACACCGGTCCGGTGTAGGCTTTCTGATCGCCGCGCTTCTTGTACATGTAGCACGACCATAACATATCCGGATTGCCGCATACCTCGTTCGTGAGAAAGTAGCGCGCAAACGTCGTGTAGTCCAGATACTCGCGCCATGTAGTGTCGTTGGCGGAACTCTTGTACACGGCGTTCTCCATCGTGCGGTAGTAGTTCTCGAAGTACGAGCGCTGTGCAGGCACTATCTCGTCGTTGTCGGGCGAGTGAAGGGTTACAGGCACTCCGTGCGGCGAGTAGTATGGCGAGGGTTCCTGATTGGCATATCCGTCAATCTCCCACAGATAACCGCCGCTCAGCGCATTGCCGGCCAGATCGGCGGGCGTCATCTCGTCGATGCTCACGCGGCCTTTCTTGACTTCAATCTTGTCGCACAGTTGGTAGCAACCCTTATATTCGCCGTTCACCAGCACATCCACCGGTCGGCAGAATGGCGTATAAGGCATCCGGCACACCTCGCTCACATGAAAGGCTACAATGTTACGCATCAGCGTCTTGTCGCCGTAGTTGTTGATGAGTGTCCAGTTCTTCGCTTTGGCGGGCGAGTCGAGCACCTTATGCTTGGTGTTGAACTTCAGACGATAGGGCTTTTTCGGGAAGTTGATTGACGCATTTCCGCGCAATCGCAGTCCTGCCGTATCCTGCAGGATGCTGCCGTCCGCACCTATGATTGTCACTATGCTTTCAATATAATTGACTTTGTCGTACGGTTCGCGGTTGTTCTTGGTATGAATAACCACACACGGCAAGTTCGTAGGACGGTAGAGAGCAGTACTATCGCCTTCGCCCTTGTGGCCGTAGAACTCCAGTTCGGATATGTTACATCTTGCATCGTTCGGACCTATGTACCGCACGTAGCGGAAACCCAGCGAGCAGTCCACATCCGCATGATCGACCTTACCGATTGTTCCTGTCGTATCAATCAGGTATAACGGCAGGGCATCCATAAAGTCCGGCTGGTTCGCGCCCTCAATCACTCCTAGCACCATTCGGCCCGGACCTAAGCCGTCGTTTCGCGGACTCCAGCCCACACGCGTTATCACATGACGGCTACCCAGATCCAGACCAACCCATGTGTACGACCGCTCGTAGGAGGCGTAGAACGTGTTCATATCGCCATCGAACGCATCCTTGGGCTGATTCTCTGTGTAAGTTGCGGTAAAATTAACATACTCTACCGAAGGCGACGAGCCGATTGGCGTACCTGTCAGCTTGCCGTCCGCTGCCGAAAGTGTCAGGCTAACCAGCAGCCCAAGCAGAGCACTATATATCTTCTTTTGTGTACACATTTTTCGCTTTTTGTTTGCGTTTGCGCATAAGCACATACAAATCCGCCTACAAAGTTACAAAAAAAAATGCACATTTGCAAACATTCCCGCAGAAAAATTGCACGTAGGTGCATTTTTTAGTGCCGGAGAGCCTGCCTATGCTTGCATAAAGGCGGGGGCTACGGCACTAAAAAAGGAATAACGCAGTTATTATTTTTCTGCGGGAAAGGTTGCTTATGCACCGCATTGCCTTGCTGTAGCTTCGGAGGGAACCCGCCCGTAGGGAAGGGGCGTGCCGAAGTTACAAAAAAAAATGCACATTTGCAAACTTTCCCGCAGAAAAATTGCACG